>Ga0126332_10000894_pt1 | contig 10315 bp, 6 predicted proteins | sample InaspJWI42metaG_FD_94482 | JGI IMG/M metagenome (GOLD analysis project Ga0126332, IMG submission 94482) | Marine gutless worms symbiont microbial communities from Oahu, Hawaii - Inanidrilus sp. 2 OAHU.JWI-42 metaG | ecosystem: Host-associated > Annelida > Digestive system > Unclassified | place...
CCCCACACACCCACACACCCCCCCCCACACACACACACACACACACACCCACACACACACACACACACACACACACACACACACACACACACACACACACACACCAGACAGGAAAAAAACCAATCTGGATTCTGGATTTGTACTGAAGCAAGAGACAGTGAGTGGCAGTGGCATCAGCTGGGCCATATGCAAGTCTGCACCTTGCTCCAGGCAGACAACCACACCGCCAACCCAAAAACCAGAAACTAAACAAGTGGAAAAGAGAAAAAATACAAAGTAAGAAACGAATATGCTCAAAAGTATCGGTAAACAGTCCGGGAATGCGTGGAGATCTGGCGCGCAACATAGTCACACTGCGGCAGCGCAAAACTCATATATCATGGGTTATGCCCCCCCCCCTCGCCATCTCAGACCAGAACCTTATTGATTACGACACTTTGAGATGCACATACCGGAGTGTACATATGAAGACAATCAAGAAGCGGGTCATCGATGTCAATAAAGGCAATAGGCGACTGACTGACTGACTGACTGACTGGCCGGACTGGTCTGAAGCAAAGCATTGTTACGGGCCGTTCACAGTACGCTGCGCGTTGCTGCGCCGCGCGCTGGTACAAACGTTTCTCCTGTTTTTAGCACTAGAAAGCCGCTGCCAATCAGCGACCGGAGCACTGTGCAAGTTAACGCACTACATCGTTTCCGATATTCTCGTGTATTTCGCTACTTATTTTACTGCGACATTTAACTTGCCAGCGACATTAATGAGAAACGAAAGTGTGCCGATACGATTGGCACAGTGCCGGTTCCGTGGGCTGGCCATTTCCAATGCTAAAATATGAATATATTTCTCAAATAAAATACACGGAAGCAATTTCATTAAACGGCACTCGAAAATTGTTTGGTTTGAAATTACCAAAATCTGACTGCAGTTTAAAAAATAAATACATTGTGTTATTTATTGTAATTTCGGCACACTTTCGTTCCCTATGCACTACTGGTGTATTGCCCGCAGAGAGGTCCATGGGTTGGGTTGACCCATGGGTTGGGTTGGGTCGAGATTTTTCGTTTTTTTGTGGGTTCGGTTGGGTTGGGTCCACTGCAGCAAAATTACTAAAAATTTGCTGGCTTTCTGAGTTGCTGCTGAGGACATTTTTAATATTTTTTTGAACAGCTTGTTTTTGAATGACATAATGACACTGTTTTCAAACGTGTAATGACAGTAAAGAACATGCTTCGTTGACAATACACACACGACAAGTACGACAAGTACGACATAAACCGCGTCACTACTAAACTGTATGCTCCGTTGTTAGTTGTATTGGGTTGGGTTGGGTTGGATTGGGTCCAAATTTTTCTACTTGTTGTGGGTTGGGTCGGGTTGGGTCACACAAAATGGACCCACGGACAACTCTGATTGCCCGTTCACTGTCAGCAGTCGCAGACATTGCGTGAAAGGAGCTGATGCGTTGGTGTACGCGTCTGAAATCTGAGCACAGTTATTTCCGCTAATGTTGATGATAAAAAAGCAGTCGCTAATTCGGTCGTCGGATGTCTAGCAGCTGACCGTGGCGGTTGCTCGATGCGACGGAATTTCGACTGTGTGGTAGTTACGACACGGTCTCGAGTGTGACGATACGGTGTGTAGCCTCATGGGCGTCCGCACATAGCGGCAAATGGGGTCAGCTGACACCTCCACCTGGAAAAATGGATGAAAAATTAAAAAGCGAAAACACGCAAAAAAAGAGCAGTTTTCTATGTTTATGTTATATTTTGAGAGCAATCAGGGCAGGCAGGTGTAGAGAACGGCGCTATGCTATACGTAGAATGCACCATTTTGTAGTCAAGTTTTCAAAAATTTCTTCGCCTCAGGCGGCAAGGGGGCATTGACCCCCTAACCAAAATTCTGCGGACGTTCCTGTGTAGCCTCGAACTTGGTGCCGGTGGATTTCTAATGCCCAATTCACGCCGCCCGCCAGACACGACAAGACAGTGTTGTCTGCGTCGTGTCCGGCGTGGCGGTGTGAATTAGCTTCGAGCCGCATCGCGGCATTAGCTGGATGCAGCCTGCTGCTACAGACGAAGTAGCGTGGTCTCCGTGTGTCTATCTGTCTGTTAGTCACACTAGTGTGTCCTGCGAAAACGGATGAACCGATCGCGGTGCCGTCAAAAAGTCAGGCTCATGTTGGTCCAAGGAACTACGTGTTAGATGTGGGCCCGAATTCCCCCAACGTAAAGGGGCACTTTAGGGGGAACATGTGCCGACACACTGCCCATAAAAAGTATAGGGAGATTCAGTGGGGTGGCGCACGAGAACGAAGGTATGCGGCCTCCTCGGCGACGCGGGCTGTCGCTATCTTTTCTGTAGCAACTTGCTTTCGTTGGACACTGTCGTGATATCGATTTAAATCTTTCCGTAGCTGCAGCTCGGTTGACAGTTTGATCGATCGCATGCATTACGCAGTCGTTCGCTTTGGCCTTGTGAGTGACGCATAGCGTTGTTACGTCGCAAAATGACGCGTCTCTTTGACCAGAAATCATTTGCGCCGCAGTTTGCCAGTAATCCGTTTAGACTACGTTAAGGAAATAAAGGCAAACTAGGCCTAATTGTGGCGTCAAGAGTAACCGTGCGGCGCGATCTCGTTCAGTTCTCGTGTTTCGTCATCGATAAATCTCCGACGACATTTTAGCAGCTTGTGCTTATGCGACAACAGAATATATTGCGATGTTTTTTTGTGATCACAGAAATGAAAAATTAGCGAATCGAGTTATTGACGCTGCTCCCATACAATGCCCAGCAGGATCTATTTAACGCTCGAGCGTCCGCTTGTCTGTCTGTCCGTCTGTCTGTCCCATCATCTTTACAACGGGAGGAGATTGATTTCATGCAATATTAATGTTTTAATTTTTAAATTTAATTTTCAATCATAGTCAAATCTACATTATTGGCTGAAGCAGTTTCATTCCGTAAGAATTAGTAATTTCGCCGACTAATGCGAAAAGGTTATTAAGTGCGACGGGGTCAGTGAGTCCAGCGGCCCAGTACTGACAGCAGAGTTATCCATGGGTCCATTTTGTGTGACCCTAACTCATCAGCTGACTGACCCAACCCAACCCAACCCACTGCAAGTGGGAAAATTTGGACCCAACCCGACCCAACCCAATACAACTAATAATGGAGCCTACAGTTTAGTAGTGACGTATTTTTCATACACAGAACTTATCTTGTACTTTTAGTCAACCAAGCGTCAACTTATTCATGTTCTTTACTTCTATACGTGTGTCATTATGTCACTCAGAAACTAGCCCTTCAAAGAAATGTTCAAAATGTCCTCAGCAGCAGCTCAGCAAGCCAACACAAGCACAAGCTCAGTTGCTGGACCCAAGCCAACCCACCAAAAACTGACAAATCTCGACCCAACCCGACCCAACCCAATCCAACCCATGGGTCAACCCAACCCATGGACAACTCTGACTGACAGTAGCCACGCCACGTGTGTGTGTAACGGTCGGGGGTCCGTCCATCCGTCTGTCTGTCCCGCCGACTGATCGCAGCAGCGACGTGCATGCAGCTGGTTTGCTGCTGAGGTCGGGCGCCAGCGGCAGATATAGATCGATAATAGCTGCAGGCGCTGCGGACAGCGTCATGTCGAGAACCGAGGTACGAGGCTCAACACCGACTTGTCGGATTAATCGATATTGTACTTATACACTAAACCAACTTCTCACAACTTTCGAAAATGTTCCAAAAATTGTGCCATGGGTCGGGGGCCGCGGCCCTCCCACGTACTCGAACAAACATCGATTAATGAACATATTTCTATACAAAGCTGTGTTTAATTGGGGCAGAGAACAGATGTCCCCTGGGTCTAAGGGAATACGTGGAGTATATGGAAGGCGAGAACTGGGAATAAGAGGGTTGAGACAATGATGCCTGAGTTGGATAAGCTTAAAGAGTTTACGATGTGCTCTATCGATGAGTTCAGAGATGAAGTCAGAGTAGCAAAGACCACCATCCTCAGGTGCAAAGAAGTAGGACACGCCATCACCGAGTCTGTGTACCTGTGCATCCACATTCGCGGCTCGGAGACACGCCCACAGCTTGCCGGACGTCGGTACGTCAGACATCAGCCGGCGCGGCTAATGCCGCCGCGCTACTGGCACCTAATCACTTCTTTTCCATTAGGCCACGTCCACTGATCTGATTTCCCGCCTCGTCACTACTGGGCCTACAGTTCTCTGCATGGCCAGGAGAATGCGCACTTCCTCTGCCAAACTGTAGCTAATCGCAAGATTGCCACTTTGCAGCCGGTTCATCACTCTATTTGTTATTCGCCAATAAGGTAGCATAATTGTAATAAATAAAAAGAAAGCTAAACTATTTACTCAACTAAGCGTCCGTGCTAACATGACTCGAGTTCTTTCTTAGCACTGACAACGAGTACTTGACTCAATGCATTATTTATAACGCTAAATCTGTTCAAAAACAGCTTGAAGACAATTAATAACTTCTAAGCACACATCAGCAATCTGTTATGACCTAGTATTAGCAGACTTAAGAAATATGGGACCCATCCGCCCCTTCTAAAATTCGAAATGTCGAAGTTCACACACGTCTGTCTGGACGTAACTTTCGACTATAAATTTACCGGTTATTCGGCTAATATCTTTTTTCAGAACTTGTCAAAGGCGGCAAGCGCAAGGCCCCCTAGATACACCACTGGCCATTTAACATCTTATTGTGATGCATACCCGCAGAGTAGTAGTAATTTAATCTGACTGTGTCTAATGAATTACAGTTTGAAATGTCAGAAATCTAACCAGTTACTGGATTAAACACGACTAGTTTAATTACCTGTGCATCCCTGGTTTAGTGTAAAAATTAGTCGAATCAAATTACCGAGACATTTTTCGTGAATGTATCATCTTGATTATTAACATAAGTTATATTCACGGAACAGTCGTTTATTGTGTAATTATTCGTTGCATTGTTTAACCGCATGCTATATAAAGCGTTCTGCATTAGAACGCGCTTTCGCCCAATGCAGAATTTGTCATTGTTCACTCACGCATTTCCAGTCGCCGGTTGTTTTTTTTGTGTTATTATCATTATCATCATTATACGCGAGCCAAGAGACAAAAACAACTAGATGCATCTGCAAGACAAAGCCTGACGTTAGTGACGTAATAATCGTTCCATATCTATGCCAGTTGATTTTTGTCGCCATCTTGTGGGTAAAAACTCGGATAAATATTTGTCACTGTGATAGCGTTTAAATACGCTTTATTGGTAAGTCAGTGATCATATGGACATTTTCTTTAAACTGATTCAATTTTATTTGAATAACACGATAAATCTTCGCCATTTAACTCAACGCATTATATAGTGTTATACCCACAAAATGGCGATCCTATCGTGACCATAAACTCTGTGACGTCACTTCACCCTACATGTACATATAGCTCAAAACGATGCATTTTAGAGTTATGGTAACCATCGAAGTTAACAGGAAACCCCATGCTAAAAGTCGAACCCACTGGTCCGAGCTTAGCCGTGCGGCCACCAAAAGGAGGCCGAAATTATTATTATTATTGTTATTATTATTAAGGACCTTTATATAGCGCATGTTCGCAAGGGCCACAAATGCGCTAAATGAAATGGACGGGGTATATCGTTCTGCCGCCATCGGGGCTACTCCCGCCTCTCCTCGATAGACAGCATCTGAGCTATAGTGGAGGTAAAGGGTGAAATATTATCAGAACTGCTCGGTGCTGCGTTGTGTTCGACAGTTGTGCACAACGGTATGCACACAGATATGAGCAGTTATGTTCAGTTTCGGTTAGATTATAGGCCTAGTTTTTTGTGTGTATTTAAGTTTAGTTTGTACTTTGTGTGTTTTTGCTGATAAAGGTTTGGTTTGTATTTTGGTGTATTTCCGTGTTAGTTTAGATCAGTTAATTTCAGTTTGGTTTTGTCTCGTTAGTTTTGTTGGGTTTGGTGATTCATTCAGTACAAAATCCAAGAGATTGGCTGGAAAGAACGTCTCCGAAATTACTTATTTTGTGTAGAGCGCAACGAAATGCCGTGTTCCATCCACCCATCGTCTTGTTCTTCGCGTATTCGTCAGCGACAAATTCTCAGCGGATCAAACGTGTGTCGCGTACATTTTGTCGCGGTTGATCTCACTTGATCCCGCGCGGAGGAAACTAAGCGCGGCGGCAGAGCAATGGTGGCTACTGACTGCCCCACGAGAAAAGCTCCTCATAGGGCGCCTCCCTCACTGGTGAGCTTACAGCGCTCCCCCAGACTTCCTAGCTGTATTTAGGGGGCAGTGGCGGATTTAAGCTAGAAGGCCTCGTCGGCCACTGACCAAGAGGGCCTCCACTTCTATGATGGTTCCAACTTCCACAGGCCTACTTCAGAAACCCGTGGGCGTCCCGGGAGGGTTTGAACGAGTAAAAATCCTGTTTTGGTAGCTGTAATGCAAATTTTTTATTGATTTTCATCAGCAGCCTCCGAGGACCATATGGCAATGGCCTCGTTGGCCACTGCACAAGTGGCCACTCCTTAAATCCGCCCCTATTAGGGGCCTACTTCTAAAGAAAGGGGAGGGGAGGGGAGAGGAAGGGAGGGGAAAAGAAGGGAGGGGAGAAGAGGTCAAAGAGGAGCGGAGGGGATGGGAGGGAGTTCGTCCTAGGAAGAAAAAGAGAAGTCGGCACCTACGGCGGCGACGTCGCATACTGACGTCGACGGGCGTTCGCGGTGATCAACCGCGACGTGTTCGTGCTTTGCAGAGACGAATCAGATGGGATCAGTGGACTAGGATACTGACCCGTCACGAAACAGTCTCCGCCGCACATCGCTGTGAATCTCGACGCTGGAGTTTTGCATCTGTAAATACATTTACGCCGGCGATTCGTCTCTCTAAGACGCACAGACTGTGCGCTGAATTATATATTTATTTGTTTAAATATCGGCGGCAAATGGCGCAAGCCACTTACATGCCGGTAAAATCAAGTACGATGAACACTTGCATGTTGAACAGTGATGCAAAGTACAACAATACTATAATACATACATGTATTTTAGCCCAACCAGACTGCCTGGCCACCACACCAGACATGGAACTGGGTCATTGGGTCACCGGGTCAATGGGTCATTTGGGTCATTTTTCACGTCCGGGTCACCGGGTCATCATTTTGACCCGATGTGAGACCCGAGTTTTTTTCGGTTTTCGAAAAAAATGCCCAAAATGCAAAACGTACATTTGAAATGCTGAAATGACATAAATTCACACTAACTGAACCGCATAGCACATAAGTATGGCTGTTCCGAGTACTCGAGTAGCTCGAGCCTACTCGAGCTCAATAAAGCTCGACCTTTATTTTTGAGCTCAAGTACTCGATAATTTTGTGAAGATATATATTTTTGTGAAAATCCGTCCAACCGTCATTGAAATATTGGCATTTAATAAATGATCTTCAAAATTTTACTTTCCAGAAGCGTGCAAACGCCAAACAGCGATAAAAACTGGCAAACCTCTTGCCCATTGCAAACGATCGTCACACAATTATGGGACAAATATAGCCTTGCCTGGGACGATGCAAATCTTGCTTTTTGGCGCCGGATATAAATACTCTTACTCGAGTACTCGACAAGATATTTGACAGAGTACTCGAGCAGTAAAAAGCTCGATTCACACACCCCTACACATAATTCGACATTTGGAGTTCATTATAGAACAGGGAAACCGGGTCAACTGGGTCTCCGGGTCGCTGGATTCCCGGGTCACTGGGTCGCTGGGTAACAAAATGTGACCCAGTTCCATGTCTGCACCACACTGCTAAAAGACGAACAAAGTGCACGAGACAATGACGTTCTTGTTTGTAACTTTGCCAGATATTCACCGATTTTAATTTTTTTCACCGACAGCAAAAAACCTTTCTTAAACTAGTTACTGACAACCCCTACACACCTTAAGTATGTAGCTACTCTGCCTTGTAATTTATCGTTAATCGCGTGTTTTCTGACTATTAATGTGTTACAAGGTAGCGTGGCAACATACGCAAGGTGTATTTGAATTTTTAATAACCACGTTACTGCAAACTGCAAATTTAGCCTACTACAGAATCTTCCCGTGAAAACATCTGATAAATCCGTTAAGATTTGAAATTACCAAAATTATGATTTGACAGAATTATGGCCATGAGTTTGCTGCTACCTTTTTATGAAACACAATGTATATATTTCATTTGTCAAATTTTCGCTGCTGAGACCGTTACTATTGTCGTGGTTATCGTTGTCGTCTTTTTTTCATCTTTGCGCATTATTTTTTTCAATAACGATATATTTTTATATATTTTTCTCTGAGTGTTATACATACTATAAATGTAACAGTGTAGTACATATGATGCGACAGTTCTTATTGCTGACATTCTTACTGGTGTAAATATTGACACTAAAGATCTGCATTGTCAATATGAGTATTCTCGTACGTCTAGGGGCCTACTCGTACATTGCTTTCAAAGTTCTTAGTATCAGTCTTACGAAAAGCTGAGACTAGGAATTTCTGTTCGTTGTTGGATCAGCAATTTCCAACCCTATAGACCTAACCGAGTGATTAGCGTGCTGGACTCGGGCGCAGAAGGGCTTGGGTTCAAATCGCAGTCGCGACGCTGTCGGGTAACAGTCTTAGGCAAACTGTTCACACCCGTCGTGCCTCTGTTCACCAAGCAGCAAAACTGGTAGCAGCCCTCTTACGGGTTGTGGGGGTAACTGCATGCCTGGCGGAAAGTAATGGCAGCCTACCGTCGGGTTTGTGACTCACGTCACCTGCAGGCTGACTGCCAAGAACCGGGATCAGCTCCGGAACCCTACGCTCGGTAACCGAGTATGGGCTACCTTCTACAGACACATGTAGCCTATAGGCCTACTTACGTGGGCTTGTGGCGAAGAGGCCTAACGGTCCATAACAAATCGTTGTTTAATTATTTTTGCACTGTTCGCATAGTACGTAGCACCGGGTCTATGTAACGGTCGAGCGTCCGTCCGTCCGTCTGTCCCGTCGATGGACAGCAGCAGCGGCGTGCGGCGGGTTTGCTGCTGAGCGCCCCGCGGGCAGGAGATATCGATCACTAACAAGCGACGATGCTCAGCAGCAAATGTGGGCAGTGTCATGTTGACAGCCAATGGACGAGGCTGATATACCTCCAGCCGCATATACATACACGAAGTTATCTAAAGTGTGCATGAATGAATAAAAAAATTGCTACACTGGTGGTAGAATAAGACCGCATCGTAGCCGCCGTAAGAGTCAATCCATCGTGTTTGCCGGGTGGCGTCAATGTGCAGCCCACCTAACACGGTTATGCATGATACGCGGCCTATAGCGAACGAAAGTGTGCCGAAAATTATAATAAATGACATAATAACATTGTTTTCTTAAACTGCAATTTCGACAGCATTTTGGTAATTTCAAACCATGCATAACAGTTTCCGAGTGCTGTTCGATAAAATTGCTTCCGTATATTTTATTCGAAAAATAAATTTGTATTTCGGCATTGGAAGTGGCCAGCCCGGGGAACCGGCGCTGTGCCAGTTGTATCGGCGCACTCTCGTTCCCTGTGAGATGCGGCCTAAGAGTAAGAGAGTTCTGCTAACGCCACACACATGCAGTTGCGTAACGAGTTTTTCCGGCAACGACGTCCGCCGTGATTTAGCGCACTGCGAAATTGCCGTGAAAACTAATTACGCGTCAGCGACGTCAAACAAACGTTCTTCACGCGTCTCTATTGGTCACGCGATACAAAACTGATGAAAATTGATGCCGCCGCGTGGTGTTATTTTGCGAATTTGTCAGCATGCTGCAGACATCTCTGCATCTCAGTCATATCAAATCGCGGTTTCGCTGCCGCCGATAATTTGTTTTTTTCTACAAAAGTACTGGATTGTGCTCGATGGTTAAACAGCAGATGCGAATGCGATGTGTCTCTTTACCAAATTACTTTGAACAGTCGTTTTGAAACATCTGATTTAAAATAAAACCGGATCTGCCTCAGTCTGTAGAGACAAGACAATACAAGACAATGAATGTAGACGGGCTCTGGTAAATCATATGCCCGCATCTACATACCTGGTTGGTGGCGTGGCACAGTGGTAGAACGTCGGTCCCGGCGAACTTTCCCTGTCTTGCGATCGACCTGCAGCTGATGGGTGACCACTAATGTGGGTAAGCCATCCGCTATAGGTCAGCCAACTAGGCCAACTCAGCCTTTCATCCTTTCTGGGTCGATAAAATGAGTAGTAAGCTGGAATCAG
>Ga0126332_10000895_pt1 | contig 10314 bp, 8 predicted proteins | sample InaspJWI42metaG_FD_94482 | JGI IMG/M metagenome (GOLD analysis project Ga0126332, IMG submission 94482) | Marine gutless worms symbiont microbial communities from Oahu, Hawaii - Inanidrilus sp. 2 OAHU.JWI-42 metaG | ecosystem: Host-associated > Annelida > Digestive system > Unclassified | place...
ATCACCTGCTCGTGGCTCTTCAGGTCTCATGGCACAGAACCACCTAACTGAAATATCCAGAGAACTTGATTTTAAAGCTGCAACATGTACCAGTGGAAGAGCTTACATTGCTCCCCTAAGCCCCTTAGCTAATGATAAGTGGAGCATATTGCCTTCTCCCCAAATCCCATTCCTGCTTTTGGTCCTTCAAGCCTCGTTTAACAGAACCACGTGGCTAAACCTTCAAATCACTGATTGGAAAGAAACCTATGTGCAGTTATACAATGTTGTGGCTATCATGAGTGATATTGTGCCTTGTAAAAAACACTGGATGACCTGACTTCGTGGAACAATGTATACATCTTTGAACGAAGTGTTGCTAATACAGAAACAGCATAACCTTCAATACTCCACAATGCAACTGTTGTCATCGCAATGCCAACATATAGTGATAACACAATGTCAAAAATAATGGGAAAATGACTGCTGAAGCCTGAAATTACACCAGATAAACCTTATAGCAGCCTTTCAGACATCTGATGAGATGGGCAACGTGGCAACGATAGGGTTATCTGGTTGCTTTCTGTACGCCTTGCTTATATCACACGCGGCAAAGCTTCTGTTATCTGGCCTTAGCTCTGTCAGTTCTATATTGCAATGAAATGTCGTCCAGTCAGTCGCACAGCATTGTCGTATTTTGCTGTAATTGAGTGATAATGGTCAAGCAGTTGAGTAATAGCCCAAAATTAGCCCAACCCAGCAACAATGTTTCCTGTCCTGTGCAGAGCCATAGCTGCAGTAGCAAAGTTGACATATGCCAAACATTACATTGAGTCAATGAAAATATCACATACGGCATACGTCAATACGACAGAGCGCATCAATTTTCTGATGCCATACCCTGTACGGCAGAAGACACTTAGGGGTTAACTTGGCACTAGCGCTGGATGCATTGATGAAATTCAGAACATTCTGAAGTATTGCAGACTGCTAATATCACTATTTAATGACAAGTAAGAATAGTAACTCAACACCACAAGAGCATAAGCAGAGAAATTAATCAACTGCCAAGAATAATGCACCTGATGTAAAGTTTTGAAATTCTCAATGTATACGATGAACACAGGCATTGCTTAAATTAATCGTGATACTTACATAGAGTCCAGATTGCAATCAAATTACAACTGCCACAGACCACTCACTGTTTCGGTCGAGTACTTGAGCAGCTCTAACACCTCTAGCATATGGAGAATACCAATTAAAGAATTTTGCCAAGCATAGTAATGAGCCATATGCAAGCAATCTACATCTTGCTCCAGACAGACAACCACATCAACACCCCAGCACTCACTTATTACAGGCCAGATGCTCTTCCTAGACATAAATTCAGTGTAATCAATATAATATGGCTTATCACCGTGAACAAATAATCACTGGTAATAAAAATGCATTTCATCGCACAGCGATCTTCGCAGAGAAGCCACCAGCTAAAAAGTAAATAGTAATGTGTGCATTTAATCTTTATTTTTCAAAATTAAAAAGTGCAAAAAATGTTACAAACTGCATCGTGCAACTGTTTCCACCCCAACTGTGGTTTGACAGTCAGTGCTAAAAACGTTATCAAAAAAATTAATAAAAATAATTATTATAGCCTTAACTGATGCCTGGTCTCATACTAAAATGGCTAAAAACACAAAAAAAACGACATTTGATGTTTAATTCTCTACTTAATTTGTCAGTTGATCTCGCATGATTTGTATGCCATTCATAACATTTATGTAGGATTACTTAGTAGTGTATGCAATCACCTTTTTAGCTGTATGACTAGCCATGGCCCTGTGTCCATGTGTCCAGTGTCCACGACAAAAATCATGTCATACTTCACAAGTTTAGCCAAAATTAAACTCTAGCCTTCAGTAGTTAAATAGTCATTGCAACTTAGCTGCACTGTGCCAAAATGTTAATAATTACATAAAATTACAACTTTTTCTGGGAACTCTGACAATGTTAGTGGTAAAAGAATAACATCATTTCTCAACTACAAATTTTTGCCTGATATTGTACGATAAACTGATAATGTCATTTATACTAGCATCTGCAACCAGTTTTCTAATTCACAACACCAGCTAATATATCACTGTCAATAACTAACCAGTTCTCAACCTCAAATGCCTCTAATGACAAATTTAATCTACTTGCAGCTAACATTAAAAAATGTAAAAAGTAGCCCATACTCGATTACGGCCCTTCTGCGCCTGAGTCCAGCACGCTAACCACTCGCCTACCGATGCACCCCAGCTAACATTAGTCCTTATGAACTCAAAGTGAGCCCCAAACATCTGCCCCGAAAAACCACAATGAGTCAAAGAACACTTTACACCAGACGATATATCAGTGGAATCCACAACACTGATGTAGGTGAAACAACTACCATTAACAACATTTAGCGAATACATAGAAGCAATGTAACTACTTGCATGTTGACCCATTTACTGTTGCTGCTGTTGTTCCTACACAAGTCTTCGTTATTATAACACACGTGAATTCAGTATGGCACTGATTGCGGATATCTATCTTAAACTTAGCACTAACGCTAAATGAATTAAAAAATAAAATACACAATCCATTCACAACTACGTCTGGCTGCTAATCTCACTGTGCACAGAGCAATAAGAATGGAAACTCCATACACAGGTGTTCTTGTGCACCACAAGAGCCAAAGCAAAAAAGCTCATTCGCCTGACAAGAATAATGCTGTTGACTTTAAAGTAACTAGTCAAAACAAGCAAAAAAATTAACCTTGCCGACAGCATACAGTCTACATGTAGACGGCAACCAAGTTATAATAGCCACAGACTATAGTACAGATGATCTTAACTGTTCTGTCTAGTAAATGAATAGTTTTAGTTTCTCAAGAGTATGAAGAATGCCAGTTAAAAAATTGTCCCCCAAAGACAATAACCGGTGAAGCAACAATACTAGTCACTATATGACACAATTTCTAAAAAGTTTTATATGCCTTGAAATAATTCATTTTACTATAAAAATGCCCTTAAAAGAAATACTAGCAAAATTGCAATGAATGTATAGGTAGCTCAAGAGCCTGTATGTTAAGCTGAAGTAAAATACATCGAGAATATGTGAAAATATGGCTTACAAGTGATTGTAAACGGGAAAAACACGACGAAAGTGCAACAGGAGTAACAGGAGTATTTCAGGAGTAACCTAGTCAAACATAGACCACTGTTAATAATTTTAACAGACAACATTCTGGAGAAATAGATTATGCACTTGTCTATCACATGAGTTAAGAAGCTTTGCTACCACAGACAGACTATCAGACGAAAACATGTCAACTGTTGCACAACTGTTGGAACAGATTTTTGCATAGATTCATTAGCAAATCAAGGAAGTACGTTAACCAGGATGGATGTGAGCGGGTGAATGTTTCTTCTGGTACCGGCCTACCCGGGTTGTCCCGGACAAATGGCCGTTAAATGGTTGTTGTTGTTGTCATTAGCAAATCACAGTAACATCATTAGAGCATTATGGTCAATGGACACGTGGTAAACTGTGTGCATTCAGTGAGATTCTAAAATTTAAAAGTACAGATATGACACGACAAATATATGTGTGGTCAACAATCTCAACCATCAATGACTTTTGCTGACAAGACTGACATGTCATTATCCAGGGCAGTATCAAACTAACAATATGCAGATAATGTATTTCTGAGAAGAATATAGACAAACTACAACTTCAGCTGGATAAATTAAAAGAAAGTACACAATATAAAATGAGTGAATGAGCAGTTTCTTAACAGCACATCAGCACATAATAGGCCATTTCCGTGCCATGAATGAGTACTGTCAGTAAAACAAATCTATGACCTTTTGCAGAAAAGTATACAGCACTCAGTGAATGGACCCACTACACTGGAGAAAGTGAACAGTTTCATGTATCTCAGCAGTATCATAACTTGAAACAATAACTGTATTAAAGACATCAAAAGGAGAATTCACCTGTAAGTTGAAACACATGCCAGCCTAAAACCAATGTCGAAAGACGAAAAAATTTGATTTATGTGCAAAGCTACAACACTTAGCATCATCTGCGTTCTCAGCTCTTCTACATACTGTGGTGACATGGACACTAAAGAATGAAGATGAGGATCAGTCACTGGCCTTTGAAATACAAGGTTATCACAACTTCCTAGAATTTGTAAGTGACCTACTGTTGATATCATTCGCCAAAGAAAGCTATCTGTTTAGATGTGTATGCCAAATGCCTGACAATTGTTTTGCTTAGAACAGTTGAAGAAACAAGACTTGGAAGAAAATAAAGACACTACCTAAACAACGAACTGGTAACATCACTGAATGGATTGGACTGAAGCTGTGGAAGTCAATATGACCAAAGATTGGAAATGTGGAGAAGCATTACACTTGGCCCCTTTGGTCACCAGACCAGAGAAAGAAACAAGACAAAACAATCCAAACACAACTGTTGTGCAGTTTCAAATAACAACATTTGTGTAAGATCAACCAACAAAAACTAGCATGTTTCTTACAGCAAAGTAAGTCACAAGCAGCAGCAGTTGAGATATGATTTTGAACTGCTAGTCATATTAACCATGTGCACATGCTGCTTATAAACACATTTGACTGACATCTACAACATAGTACTACTCCTCAATGAAAAACAGAGAATGTTTACCTGAAAAAACAAAGAAACTCTTAAGTATGTGACATTAATCGATGATTGGCGAAACAGCCACCTTAATAATACTCAGCTATGCAGCTGACTCAACGACACCACTTAGACACATTAATACACTTTATCTACATCTCTACATCCACACAGGCTGGAACTTTGCACTTAATCGACTTTTGTTTACTTGTCAAATCTCACAGAACTTTACCGTGTAATCACTAACTACAGCAAGATAACAATCAGTAACTTCCCACTGAAAAAGAACAACATCTCATACCACTGTTAGTGTTCCTTAGTTCCATAATGTAAACAGCTATGGCATGAAAATTGTGCAACTGTTCGACAATATTTGGCGTGTTTGACTGGCAAGTTACCTACTTAATGCCACTCACACTGAAAACTTGACTGGAATCTTTTCGTTGATTTCTTTACCTGCAAACTAATACTTTACCTGATGACCTAATCACATAGTCATTACATATTACAACATGATAACGTTGAACTCACAATCACATTACAGAAGGTGGCTCAAAAAAGTTGCACATATTCAAATCTCCATATCAATGCAGCCATTCAAGATAAAACGAAACAAATTTCACCAAATAGTTCCTACAGTTTTCAAGAACAAATACTAGGGAAGTTTTTTCCATTGTTAAATACTATTTGCAAATTAGTTCAATCTTATGAAACTGAAATTGCCAACTTTCAAAAATTTTAATTGATGTTATTTATCCTAAAACTCTTTGAAACATCAAGCAAATTTCATCATTTAACTCAGTTATTATCAAAAATGATTTGTGCACAAAACTGCTAAAGCATTTCCCAAATGTACTGTCACCTTAAATTAGTCACACTACTAATTTCCTGACGTAAAGTGACGTGACAACACGATTAATAAGTAGTGGAAAATTTTTATAAGTCTGTGTGCAAATCATTCCTGATCACAACAGTGAAAAAGTAACTATAATCAGTGCGTGCTAAACAAAAATTATTGCAAAAACAATTTAGCCTTAACACTTATGGAATATCGGTGATGACAAGATATGTAATATGTGGTGAAAATGTTTTTCTGTGTGCTTATGTACAGATTATTTTACATAAAAGAAGTGAAAGAATCTCCAAGATTATATAACATATAACATAGCTACAACAATAATTTCATCAACTGAACAGTTGCAAAGCAGTGTTTTGGCATATGTACAAGAAGTTCCACTATCACCGAGAAACTACATGACGAGCCATGTCAGTAAAAACAGTAAAAAATGTTGCACAGATGTTCATCAAATTGCATTTGAAATGTCTCACAACAAGCAAATGACCTTGAACCATTTAATACTTCCTATTACTGGTGGTGGGGTACTGGCATGGTTATCTGTCTGGAGCGAGGTGCAGACTTGCATACGGCCCAGCTGATGCCACTGCCACTCACAGTCTCTTGCTCCAGTAAAATCCAGATTGGTTTTACCTTTCTGGTACCGGCTTACCCAGGTTGTGCTGGAAAAGAGGCCGTTAAATGGTTGTAAATGGTTGTAGTACTACTGGTGTGTAGTAACAAATGCTATCTTGCACAATTTCTTAAATACAACCACTAAAAGTGTAAAAGTGGTTGTATCGAAGAAATGGTACAAGATAGACACACTGTTACTACACACCACTATTGTTCTGTTCTGTTCTTTAGCTGTCCTCGATCCGAGGGTTGACTACAATATAGACGTACTTTCTCCACTCATGTCTGTCCTCCATCCATTATTAAGAAGTATCATGGCCTATCGATTCGTGCTACTTATAATATTCGCCTATTACGAAACTTATTAAATGCAATTCAATGAACATTTGTATGACATCCAGGATGCTTTCAGCTGTCATGGCACATCACAGTCAGTCGGTCATAAGTGAACTTTTTCTGTTGAATGGTTCCGAACAATGGCATATTGAAAAATGTGCAACTTTTTTGGAGCCATGCTGTATAAACAAAAGTGGCTGCAGTTTTTCCTTATTGTAAAAGCCACTACATTAAAACAGCAAATATCAAAATTTCATCTACAAATTCTAAACACAGAAGGTAGTACCACATCTATAACAGTCAATGGCCTATCAAATGTAAAAGCTTTTACAACAAGAAGAAACTGTAGCTACTTTTGTTTATACACTGTGCATAAAAAATGACACTAACTTGGCATGCCATAACTCTCACGTTCATCAACCGATTTTGATAAGTTTTAGCAGATGTATTCCTGAGAGAGCAAACTACCAAATCATTATGTATTTTCCACCTCAGCTAACTAATGTCTTTACACTACCTGGGGAAACATAACACCAGAAACTGTGTTAAACATTGCATAGTATTTTTTTCGACAAACATGGAAACACATTCAAATTATCACAGATGGCAGCTGAACCACACTTCATTATTAGTAACATATATCAGTAACTCAAACACACAACAGATGCTATCTATTTCTTTCAGCAACACAGTGCATCAGTGCACGATGCACAATGCATGCTAATGGTAGCATGCTCTCTCAGGAATACATCTGCCAAAAACTTAGCAAAATCGGTTGAGTATTGGTCAAACTGTTGCTCAGATATCATTTTCTTAATTTTCAAAATGCCATCTGCTGCCATCTTAAATTTGTAAATTATAAGCACAGAAGCTAACTACCATATTCATACCAATCAGTGACATGTGACAAACGTAAAAACTAACTTCCGTGTTTAGAATCTATGTGTAAAATGTTGCTATTTGCTGTCGTAAAGCAATGGCTTTTACAATAAAGAAAAACTGAAGCTGGCTGTTGCTACTGCTAATATGTGAAAGTATGGAGTGCGGAAGTAGCCCAGTCTAAAATGTTCTTTAAACCTTTAGTAACTGTTAGTTAACTTTCACCATCGCTGCTATTACATATATATCAAAGCATTGTGATAGGTGCAATTCGGCACACTGCACGTACCAGAAATTTGTTTGTGTACTTCAATGAACTGCATCTGTCAACTGTAGTTAATTTCAGTTCAGCGAATTTAACAAACAAATTTGCATACCACAACTCAACCCAGTGGCATGGTATTCTGTTGTGGAATTCTGGTTCAAAAATGTGACGGGGGAGCCCTGTCAGCACAACCCATTCAGAATACAGTAAGCCTACATGCAATGATAGCATCTTAATGCGATGCAGCTACTACAGTCCATAACTTTTAAGTTCATAATTCCATACAACAACAGTGCAAACACAACTATAACAGACCCATTGAGAATGCAGAAAACTAAACAGTTGCAACTTGCTTATTAGGCCTATTCTCAACATTTTTTGGTCGTCTTGCATCTCTTGTCGCTAAGGGTCCTTTGAAGGTCAGGGTCTGAATTTACACCCATATACCTAAAAACTATAAAAATTACAATATCACAAATTCATTTGTTAAGTTTCCCAAACTGAAATTAACTACAGTTGATAAAAGCAGTTCAGCAAACTACTGGAATGGTTTTCTGATAAGTGCAGTGCACCGATTCCACCGAACAACATCTATAATTATCATACGGTATATCAAAAGTACATGTATCTTCAAGGTCTAAAACTTTAAATATTTCACAGTTTAATTTCTCATTTTTGACTGATCACTTCCACATCTCAACATTTTCGCATATTAGATATACCCAATGAAGTTAGTTTCGTTCATATAATATTTGTATTTTTGTTAGGTAAAATAATAACTAACTTTTTGGCATATTTTACATGCCCGTATTCTGCATTTGCTTTCGAAAACAAGTCTATATATATATATATATATACATACTACTGCCGACAATTCTATAACTTGTAGATACTATTTTTTCTTTATTACTTTCACGAAAGATAACAAATTTCACGGTGCTGATAATTACTGAAGGCTATCGAAGGTTGCAGTGTCTTGCGATAGTCCTGCGGCGGTAGCCCTTTTCCATGAAACCGAACGAAACCGAGCGATTATTGTCGTCAAATGTGTTACAAAAATGTATCATATCTGTGGTAATGCGCATGGATATTGTAGGAAACGTTTAGAGCCTGTAAAGGTAAAGTTTTCCCATACTCGTTACCGAGCGTTGGGCCCGGAGCTGATCCCGGTGTACAGGCAGTCAGCCCGCAGGTGACGTGAAGTTAATCACGCAATAGACCTAGCAGTAGGCTGACGTTACTTTCTGCCAAGCCTGCGGTTACCTCCGTAGCGTTCACCAGATGGCGCTACCTGTAAACGGCAGCACACATCTGATTCCAGCTTATCGACCCAGAAAGGATGAAAGGCTGAGTTGGCCTAGTGGGCTGACCTGTAGCGGACGTTTACCCACATTAGTGGTCACGCATCAGCTGCAGGTCGAGCGCAGGACAGGGAAAGTTCGCCAGTCAGAGACCGACGTTCTACCACTGTGCTATGCCACCAACTTGTGCTACGCCACCAACTGCCTGTATCTATGGTAAATCTTTAAACTGATTCTCAAACCCACCGAAACCATGCAAAATAGAGTGATTGTTTTCGTCAAACGTGTTACAATAAATTGCTACAAAAAGTTATTGGCGTTGTTATACTCGATCATCTTCATAGGCCCCGACTTCCACAGGGCAATGGTGGCGACTGGCCCAGGAGAAACACTCCTCATAGGATGCCGCCCTGTGAGGAATTGGACCCAGCTGCAATTTCGTCCCAGACCCACTGGGGAGAGCTTATAGCACCCCACAGGCACCCTGGCTATTTAAACAGGTGGGTTACAGGCCTCGCAAAGGCTGCAGCTGCTATACGGATAAACCATTCTGGGATTCCAACCAACCCCATGGCAGTAAGGTGTATGGTGCCTAGCATACGAAAAATATGCCATTCAGTGAACTCTTCGAAGACTTGAAAGGCTGGATGGTTCAGAAGAATATATCTTATCCAAACAATAGCCAGCATGAGTAGCTCCAGAAAACAATGAGTAGAATCTTAATTGGGTTATTAACCCGTCAGACAGTTGATTAAAATCACCAGCTAATAAAACTAGGCTATTATCTGAGCTTTCTAGAATGTATGTCAGCACACGGTCAAGTTAATCAATCAGTTCGCAGGACTACTGGTTTGGGTGGGTTACACAGGGCACCGACTACTATTGGCCTATTTAGGAAACTAATCCTAATGCAAAACAGTTCAAATCTAGTATCGCTTGTATTCAGTTCTTTACAGATGCCTCAATGCCATCTCTGATGTAGATAACGACACCGCCACCTCTCCTTTTTGGCCGGTTGCGACTGAAGATGTTATATCCTGGTATATTTGTTCATGCTTTCGCAATTAGGCCTACTGTTGGTCCATGATCGTGGAAGAAGTTGGAAACCAGGAGTTTCACTAGCGGTAAGGTTTGCATGTAGTACTGGCACTATTGTAAGATACCAGCGTATAAATGGGTTCTGTCCGCCAACTTGTACCCTTAGGATACTTTGTCTACCGTGCCGAGTTGCCGACTCACTGTCTGTCTGCGCGTACCATCGCCACTGTATAAAAGTTAAATAGAACCTTACTCGCACTCAACGTTCCGGTGGCACACGCACTGAAAGTATTTAACGTATTAATAATAAATAAATAATAGTTAAATAATAATTAAATAGTAGTTTAACAATTAAT
>Ga0126332_10000897_pt1 | contig 10302 bp, 7 predicted proteins | sample InaspJWI42metaG_FD_94482 | JGI IMG/M metagenome (GOLD analysis project Ga0126332, IMG submission 94482) | Marine gutless worms symbiont microbial communities from Oahu, Hawaii - Inanidrilus sp. 2 OAHU.JWI-42 metaG | ecosystem: Host-associated > Annelida > Digestive system > Unclassified | place...
AGGTGATAAAGGAAGTACGTTGACCAGGATGGGTGTGAGCGGGTGAATGTTTCTTCTGGTACCGGCCTACCCGGGTTGTCCCGGACAAACGGCCGTTAAATGGTTGTTGTTGTTGTTGTTCATTTTCAGACTATTTCTTTATACTTTTGTGTGCAGGTGTTTATTTGTCGGTTTGTGTAACGTGATTCGGTCCTCGGGCCGCAAAGGTGTCTAATTGCTGCCACTAATACGGACGGTGCTGCACGTTACAGGAGACTGGCTGAGTGCTGAGTTGTGGTGGCAGTACTCGATGGCGGTGAATGTCATCTACATCTGCCTGGTGGCCGTGACCGTCGTCCTGCTGCTCACACTCATCACTGTCATAGTGATCTGCTGCCAGTGCTGCGACGTACGACGCGCTCTCAAGAAAGACACCGACCTCTGAGTGACCTCTACCCGCCGATCGCGCCAACGGCCTCGTCGATCCGTTCTGTTGTGCCGCTAAGAAACTGCTCTGTCACACCGATCATGTCTAGCTGTTTTATTCACCACCCACAACAACCCAGATACCAGTTAGGCGTCTTGGCAATACTATAGACCCCGTCTGATCCTAAAGTAGCATAGTGATTATTGATACTCGATATACTATAGTCTCTACAATTTTCGTGACTGTTGTTTCCGTCTGCGGCAGCGACGGTCAAGTGCTGTCAACGAAGTCAGCAAGAGTTGGCAACAATCGTTCATTGCTGTCAACAACTAGTGACTGTCGCACGGAGCCAAAATTGTTAAATACACACGTATCTTCGAATGTTTACTCGTACCAAACGTCATTGCTCTTTATACAGTACGCACTGAACCGCTATCAAAATAGTATAACAAACAAAACAAATGTACGGCTAGAACATGTTAGGCCTACTTATGCTATATATGTATGCTATATTTGTATCTGATCTATTTTATCAGCGGCCAGTGTAATAAGCCAGATGGCTTCTCTGGTAGCCCACCGCCACTATTTGTTATAATATGTTTGTTGAATTATTTGCTGAAAGGTGAATAAATATAATGATGATGATGGTGATTGTTACGGTTTTAAACATCGTATGTTATTTGTAATCTCGTAATTTTAGTCGCTTTTACTTGCTTATTTTACTATATTTAGCAATTCAGCCCTGTGGCGGTGTCACAAAAGTTCACTGTCCGTCCTACAAGGCTGCAAGAGTGTCAAAATCAGTTGTAGTGCGACAGGAGATTAAAACGGCAAAGTGTCCAAAGTTTATAGAGCTGCCGGCATTTTAAGGTAACCGAATCTCCTGATAGCATATAGTAGGCAGAATGAGGGTAACTCCCCTTCTAAAACATCTCGATCCCTTTAGCCGTTTTGACCAGAGACATGGTAATAAATATGCCTTTATCTATAATTAATAATTATAATTCTGTGGTTTTGACACAGCTTAGAAATGCTACGGGCGGACAGACTTGCCGTAGCGTTGAGATGTGAAACGTAGAGAACTTCATAAATCGTGCATTGCTTCGGTCGAACCGGAATTCACGCGATTGTTCAAAATATTTTTATGCCAGATTTGACAATTATATTATCTAGCATGTTGCGAATTGACATGACAGTTTCAAATCCTAATGTTGTGCAATTTTGATTGTGGCAACACCGCTCAAGGTGACTGTTGTGACTGACGGCGGCGGTGCACATTATGGTGCTGCGCAGCATGGAGAAAGTGTTGAAATTTCATTTTTATCCTTATTTACTTGAGCCGGCATTTTAAAAAATCGGCATAACATGTTTCCAATCGCGGCTAAAGCCACATCACGAGGAAAACTTTGGGGAATGTCAGCTGAGATACTGTGGACAAAAAGCTTAGGATAAACATGCTCTAAATACAATGATCTGTTATACTCGCTGGCGGGCGACGTAACTTGAATTTCAACCACGACCATGTGCATGGCTCCGTTATAATGGCTGATTGCTACTAAGTTCAGTTATCATGAGTAGGCCTAAGGACTCAGCAGCGTCAAGAGGCTGCCAGTTCTCAGCCAGTAGTACAGCGTCAAAGGGGTCGCCCGTAACACTCCAGATGATGGAAGTTGAGCATTATGTTTTTTGAGAGGTCATGGGTCCCACATTATAAAAAATAATGTTTCCGAAATCTGAAACTCTGCAGTCCTGATGACGTCGTATTTTCAAAATGGCTGCCTAATTATGAAAAAAACACGTCATATTTCTTAAAGGACACACGTTTTCGTCATAGTTATTATTATCAATAAATGGAAATGTATACCCAAAGATTTCAAAAACATAACAAAAATGAATTTTTGTGCCTCCCTGATGACGTCAGACCAACATTCACTTATTAGCCACTTAGTGTTGCGAAAGCGGCTCTGTGATACCCCGCAATGTTATTATTGTTATTATTATTGTTGTTTCTTTTTCGTTTTCTTCAGGATTACAGCGACTCGGCTGTTACCGGCATTCTGGTTTTGTTATTAGGCCTGTTGCTCAGATCAAAGGCTAGTTCTCGTGTTACCGTTCCACGAACGGTTAAAGGCTGAGTTGAGTTATGGACTGAAGTAAGACGAGCAGTCCCTGATCAAGGCAGTAAAACGTAACTGTCTGTGTAGTCGTTGTTCTTATCGTAACCTCTGTTAGGCGTTTTAGCAATAGACCGTGCGACTTGCTGATTAATTTGTAATGCGCTAGTTTAGTGACAAGTAATCGTCCATTAGGCTATGCAAAACACTTAGCTTAGTTACTTAAACGAGTTGCGTACGTCGTGTGTATAGCATGTAGGCTATGCCTGCAATTATAGCCGTTATGGTTAGTTTAATGTTGAATATTAACAATTATTTTGTTGTTGAACCACTGGTTAAATTGCTGTCATTGTTACATTTTAGCACACTTTGTGCTGATTGTATCAGTGGGCAGAGTTGCACATTATACGGTCATCTTAAACACACTGTGAGTCTGAGTCATAATAACCACTCACGCAATCTTTTATCTATAACTCAGTCAAATGTTAACCGGTTGTCGAAATTCTTTTACTCGAAGATTTCCAAAGACCACTATGTTTATCTGTAATTATTTTTTAAACTTGTATGCGTTTCTACACTATGCGTTTTTACACTATCACGTGTAACTTGAATCTTTAAACTTACTGCTAAAACCTTCAGTCGGGATTTGGGAAATCATTCAAATTTAAAGGTTTCCAAACATGTTGATTCAAACCGTTCATGCAATGTTGTAATGTAATTCTGTTGATATTAACTGTTGAATATGATGGTCTTCCCGTAGTAACTAGTTGCTAATTCTGCTATAAGGACGGTGTGACATGCGCAGCAGTAGTCCGTTCTGTGCGATGCATGCGATGCGGCCTAACGGCCTCGGCCGTGACCAACAAACAGATAGGCGGTCTGGGAGAGACCACGCTACGTGACAAAGTATGTAGCAATAGCCCTCATATAGCACTGCTTGCTGCAATGCGGGCTAGTATACAAGCTGTGTGATCTGTCTACACAACAGGTAAAGGTAAAGTTTCCCCATACTCGTTACCGAGCGTTGGGCCCGGAGCTGATCCCGGTAAACAGGCAGTCAGCCCGCAGGTGACGTGAAGTGAATCACGCCATAGACCTGGCAGTAGGCTGCAATTACTTTCTGCCAGGCCTGCGGTTACCTCCGTAGCTTTCACCAGATGGCGCTACCTGTAAACGGCAGCACACATCTGATTCCAGCTTACTACTCATTTATCGACCTAGAAAGGATGAAAGGCTGAGTTGGCCTAGTTGGCTGACCTGTAGCGGACGGTTTACCCACATTAGTGGTCACCCGTCAGCTGCAGGTCGAGCGCAGGACAGGGAAAGTTCGCCAGTCAGAGACCGACGTTCTACCACTGTGCCACACCACCAACCGTCTACACAACAAGCATAGGCTTATTATGCTGACAGTGCGAATGTGTTTTTGTGCCAGTTTCTTACTGTAGTGAGTTTCCCGTGTTGTCAGCTGTATTGTCTAATTTCTTACGTTCTTAGCTGGCGTTCACAATCAGACTTTCTGTACTTAACGAGCAGCTCTTAAGGTTAGTTGACATCGGATACGGTGCGCTGCGTTGCCTTTCGCTTATACTTTAACGTACGTTTATGAGACGCAAGACAATGCGAGGCACCTCAACACAATGTAACCGATGTGAACAAACCTTTAGTTGCGTTTTTATGCCTCCGCCCACCCATACCACAGATGGGCCTGAGGCATTATGTTTTCGGGTTGTCCGTCCGTCTGTGCGTGCGTCCATGCGTGCCAGGATTGAGGCGTTCTTCGACCAGCTTGCCATCGACTGCTAGTGCCAGCTGTTTACTAGCAGTTATAAGCATTTACTGAATGAATACAAAATCACGCTAGTAAGAGCACCTTTGTTTACAATCAAAACACACACGGCGGCAAGTTAAAATAATACAGATGAGGAACTATGCCAAGCACCATTTATCATTTTCTGCAGTTTCTTAGTTACTATTGTTAGATCGCTCAATGGACAACGACAGTGGCAAACCACAAATAGCGATCGGCAGAGTTCCGTGTCGCCCTGAGGTAAACGTTCGTTCGGTCGAGGAAGACATCTCGCGTGTTGACTGACCGGTGTTTAGACAGCGCACGACTCGACATCTCGTCCCGCCATCTTACATTTCTGTACGACCCATACCGTGCGAGTCTGCTGTCGACGCCGTGTGCGCGCGCTCCAGTGTCCAGTCAAAGGTCAAAGGTCAAGGACATGAATTAACGTGAGCAGCTACTGTTGGCTGACTGTCAGTGTTTGGTGTGCTGGGGAGTGAGTACTGAGTGGTAGTTGCAAAATGTGATGGTCGATGTCTCGCGATGACTGACAGGTGCGCTGTCGCTCGGCGGCGGTTTAGTGGATGGCTTCGAGGATGACGTGACTGCACGCGACCCACGGATCCTTGTCGAAGCAGCGGCCCAGCTGCGCCGGCAACACATGCAGCAGAGCACGCTCCATCGCCTATAAACACCGACACAACCGCGTCTTCACAGAGGCACAGCGCGACGCTGAGAGTCAGTCGAAGTCGTGTCCACAAAAAAATCACATTAGAAAACACTTGGAATAGGTGAATGACCTCGAATGTCGCTCCAGGTCGTCAGAAATGGCACTATTCGATATAGTTCCTATTAGCGGCCTGAAATAACGTTTGCATAATTACCGACGTACCACTTCGACAGCATAAGTGACTGTCTGTGACCTTGAGTATGCCTTCACAGCACAGCATCGATATAAGATTTCATACGAGGCAATGATGCATCGCAAACTCCGCCCCCGGACACTGCTTGCATGAATGACTCGTCTAGTCTCCGTGCTCGCCGTCGTCTAGGACACGACGCAACCAATGCACCGCAGCATGGGCGTTAGCCCGTTTACCACACGCTGCCGTAGGGCCTGTTATAGCAAAATGTGACGTTTTACCGCGCGAGCTCTGATCGCGCGGTATATGCCATAGCCCTATGTCTGTCCGTCCGTCCGTCAGTTTGTCTATCACAAGTCGGTCGTCGGTGTTCTTCTAAAATGGCTAAACGTAGAATCGTGCTAATAGTGCAAATACATAATAGCCCAGGGAATTAGCCGCGAAATTCGACCCCTTAACGGGAGCGCCAAACGCAGGTGGGATGGGTTAGTCAGCGAATTTCTACAAATAAGTCGCTATATCTCGAAAACGGTATAAGATAGATGTATAGTTTCTATTAAAGTTGAATAGGAAATCATATGCGCTCTATCGAATGGTGACATTGCCGATGACCTTGAGTGACCCCTAACCACCCAAACCACCCCATTTTTCGCATTTTGCACCGCCATTCATAGCTTCGTAACGGGTGAACCTAGAGATTTCAAAGTTGGTACATTGATTTACCGTAGCAAGTTCCAGCCTGACGATGACAAATAATCTCTGAAATGGGCGTGGGTCACGTGACGCACTTTAAAATTTTATACCCCTGACATATCTCTGGAACGGCTAAAGCTAGAGAAGTTCAGTTTTGTATACGGGTTGATCATGTGAAGTATTAGCCTACTAACTGTCCCCAAAGTAGACGTGGCCAGAGTCACGTGACCCATTTCTAAATTTCAGTACCCCAGTCATATCTTTGGAGCGGATGAAGCTAGACATTTCAAATTTGCTATGCAGGTTAATCGTAATGATTACTATTATATGCATGGTAAAAATTCTGCAGTATGGGGGTGTATTCAGGGTCACACAAACTGTTAAAATTTTGGGGGAAATAAGAGATAATATCTCACAAACCGCACAACTTAGAAATTTTTTTTACAATGGAAGACTAATAAGAAATCACATGTGTTCTATTGATCGGCACTAATGCCAATGACTTTGAATGACGTTGAAGGTCAAGGTTCTTCAAATGGCACTTTTCGTGCAGACATTGCGTGCGAACTGGGTCCCTCTGCAGTGGCTGAGCTTCTTGTCTATAATGGGCCCTCTGGCGATATGTAGCGACCGCTGCTCTGACAGCAGCGCCACTGCAGCGTCGTACGCAAGCTTACACCCCTGCTGCGTGTTATGTGGTTGCGTAGAGTACTAGACGACGGGCGTCAAGACCAGACGAGTCCTACGTGCAAAGGGGGCCGGGGGCGGAGTCTGCGTACACAGTGAGCGGTGTCGTACCTTAAAGTAGTTGGCGGGGATGTGTCTGTCTTCGTGCTGGTGGTGGAGGTGGTGCAGGTGCGCGTTGAGTGCGTCCGGCTGGTCGAGCAGGTTGATGGCGATGTCGAGGCTCGAGATAACGCGCATCGCGTGACCGATGAACTTGGCTGACGCCGTGTCGTCGCCACCGACGCGGTCGAACAACGAACGAGCTTCCGGCTCTTGAGCGAACACGCTGCCACACCGACACAGACCAGTCGCAGACGCACCCGCGCGACGCGCTGCCTTATGCCTCAGACACGACAAGACAGTGCTGTCTGTGTCTTGTCAGGCGGTCCATGTGAACTGAGTCGGCCCGACCGCCCGACAAGTGCGTTCTGCGTCGGAGTGCGTCCGGCGGTCGCACCGGCAGTGCCTGCGCCGCCCGACACACTCCGACGCTGAACGCACTGGTCGGGCCGACTCAGTTCACACCGTCACACTAGACACGACAAGACGGTCTTGTCTGGCGTGTCAGTGTGAACTGGACGATTGCTCTGAACGTATTCACACTTCCATTTTTGTCAAGCTGTTGACAAATGACAACACATTGCGACGATCGACATGACGTGGCGAAATTTTTTTAGTTCACAGTATGGGATAAAGTTTCAAAGGGAAATATCGTTATTTTTGGAGATACCCGAATTTCCTCGATAACACAGTGCAGTATAGACAGGTCGAAGGAAGCCTCCGTACCAAAACCAGTTCTATCCATTCAGTCGTTTCGATGAAATGCTGGCTTGCGACAGAGGCACAGACAGGGCCAGTATCATGCTAGCCTAGCGTCCTTACCTTTACTTATCGCACGGGGCACAGCATGCACTTGAAATGAACTACCGAATGTCCAGTACAGAATGTCCATTTACTCGGTCACAGTATTCACGGTACGTATTTCAGACTGACAGTAGTTTTCTGGCATTATTGTCACGAGCTATAATAGCGACGCTTTTTGTGATCATTTTTCTACCAATTTACTGGTGAGTCTGTCAATGAAAGAATTTGGAACATCGGTCAACATCAGTGCTGGAAAAAAACTTCTATAAGGAATTTTAAAGGTTATTATGTGTCCTCCTAATGTACTATTGTAATGTTACATTCCCATTATATAACTGCCATTTTATCTTTTTATCGTGTTTTATTTTGTATCATTGTTCAACACGCATGTTCATTATACTTGATTTTACCGGCATAAAAGTGGCTTGCTCCCTTTGCCGCTGACGTTTAAATAAAAATAAATAAAACCTAAAAATTTCCTTTATTAACCTAGTAATTACTATTAAGCTTACAGCTCGTGACATTGCTGTCGGAAAACTAGTTATTAAACGTTTTTAAAGTTGTTTTAGTTTTTTTTCAATTTTATATTTTCTAAAGCGCTTTTAAATGCAGACAGCATGTTAGAAATGCAACTGCGGCATTAACTACACATACTCTGATAAAATTGCTGATTTTGTCAAACTAACTTGAAAAACTTAAAGTTACAGTTTTCTGAGAAAAAATTGTGAAAATTCAAAAACCTAAAACCCCTAATTTTGGACTTTTCCAGATTTAACTTTAAAAAACTACTTTTGCCAGCCCTGGTCAACATTAGGCGAAGTTGCAGGAAAGCTTTTAGTCTACAGGGCGTGATTATGACCTAGGTCTCCGTGGGGTCAAGGGAGCTCACAAAGAACTGGCGGCGAGCAAGTAGCAACAAGGCAGTCATAGACCGCAGACTCCGCCCCCGGTGTTGCCACAAGTGGAGTTACCTTAAGTACATGCCATTTTCATATCGGTATATACGCAAGGACATTATGTGCAAATATGATGTCATGAATATTCAACACGCCCACTGCTGCCTAGTAGGCCTAGACAGCGACGCCCGAAAAGTAGGCCCGTGACTGCGAGTCCATAAGCCCACAACGGGTATTCCTACGCGCCGTTTATAGCCAAATCTAAAAGTGCACGTGGGCTGTGCTTCCATCAGCTAAGCGGCAACGTTGACCTACCTTGGCTTATGAGCAAATATGACGTCATCTATAAAACCGGAAGTACATAACATAACACTACGCCGCCAGAAGAGTACCGAGCCGCGGCCATAGGTAACATGCACAAAAAATTTGGTGAAGATTAGACGTGCAGTTCCGCATGACTGCGGACAGACAGACAAGCACACACACACACGGTCATCACAATACTCCGCTCCCTATCGGCGGCGGAGTAATGAGCGAGTACGTACGCTCTCCAGATGGCCTCGGCGAAATGTTCGCGGTCGTGACCGGAGCTGTAAGCCCGCATCCACTGCGACTTGACGTTGAGTCTGGCGAGCAGGTCACACTCACGGCCAGCCACGGCGCTGACCGCCATCGCCACCAGTAGCACGACAAGCGCCGCCTTCATCGTCACCGTACTTCTACCTGTCACACACAGACGCACACCTAGTCACTGCAGCGTCACACGGACCACGACCACGACCACCACCACCCCCACCATCATCATCATCATCATCATCTACATCACCACCAGCAGCAGCAGCCGTGGCCCGTGGCTCGTTTGTCACTTGACAACCACTAGCGTCAGTGACAACAGCACTGGGTCGCAGCCATGACTGGGTCATCACTCACAGTCAACAAGTGCTCAAAGTAATTTGACACATGGCCGCATCGCCGCCGCGCACAGATTGTTCAGTCCCATTGGCAGCGCCAATGTACACCCACATCTAACACATGAGCTATACAGTTGACACGCGTTCAGTCCGTGTGTGTGTGTTGGGCACACCGGTGAGCCCTGCAAAAACCGATAAACCGGCCCAGATGCCGTTTGAAGTCACACTTGCGTGGGCCCAGCAAAAAACCTGGTAACGGTACACATTGGCGCCATCTGCTGAATACGACTGAACGATTCGTGCTCAGCAGCGATGCAGCGTTGTATAAAATTACTTTGACCAGTTGTTGTCATCATCAATACATCTACGGCATCATTGCTATCAGTCCCTATTGGTCCGCAAATACGTAACAGTTTACTTCTGATGCTGACCAACATGTAAATTCTAACCGATTAGGGTAATTATGGCCCTTTTTAACCAGAAAAGGAAATTCGTACGTAGTTGTAACACTATATACCAATTTACTCCTAATGCGTTGGCGGCAAACATTAACGGATCATAGCAACTTTGTTGTGTTATTTCTTCTACGAAATGTTTCAAGACGACTGCGTGTTTGTGTCGGAAAGCAGTCGATACTTAAATCCGCATGACGGACATGAGCAAACTCTGCAAACTGTAAGGCGTCATTGCCCACGCCACTGTTGACGCTACCGCATGCGGTAAGCGTCTGTGTAACGGCCGGGTGTCCGTCCGTCCGTCCGTCCGTCCGTCCATCCCGTCGATCGATAGCAGCAGCGACATGCGGCTGGTTTGCTGCTGAGTTCGGTCGCGGTCGGCAGATAGCGATCGATGTCTGCAGGCGCCCAAGCTGCAGCTGCGGGTGGCGCCATGTTGACAGCAAATATACCAGGCTCAACACAGACTTGTTTATTTAAATGTTAAAAACTGTATATTAGCTCAGTGAGTCTATAGTATTTTAGCAGGTATCCCGATGAAGTAATGTAATTTGAATTTCCGTCCAGTAAGTGAACGTGCAAAAA
>Ga0126332_10000900_pt1 | contig 10271 bp, 12 predicted proteins | sample InaspJWI42metaG_FD_94482 | JGI IMG/M metagenome (GOLD analysis project Ga0126332, IMG submission 94482) | Marine gutless worms symbiont microbial communities from Oahu, Hawaii - Inanidrilus sp. 2 OAHU.JWI-42 metaG | ecosystem: Host-associated > Annelida > Digestive system > Unclassified...
AATACGGCTTACCATCCAGCTGAAATCATCGGCTGAGCAGCAGTAAAACCCAATTCAGAATATATGATGCATTCACCGAAGTTTATGATCTCAAAATATCGATTCAGGCAACAACCCGTTCGGTTGTGAACAAAATACCGAACTGAGCGATATGGGCACAGACGCCGATCGTTAAGATTGCCAGCATCAGCGGCAGGGTAAGTTTGGCAAAGAAAAGCAGTATGCCGGTCAAAAAGCTCGCGGTGGTTGCTACGTCGCTAAGGTTGGATGCGGAGATTTGTTGAAACATCCCACCCGTGAAGGCAGTCAGCATTCGAAAAATTTTGCCGCCGGCAAAGAAAAACACCCCCAAAGAGGTAATCAAAATCATCACCGATGGGATCTCCCGGCTCTGGGCAACCCGTCCCTTCCTGCGGCTTTCTTGCCGTCGCTTGAGGGTGGCTTTTTCGGTTCTTTCCTGGTAGCTGTTTTCGGCCATTACTGTATCATTTCGATCTTATGAATATAAGGTCACTTCATCACCGCCAGCATGGCCATGATCCTGTCACCCAACTCTCCGAACAGGCTCCCTAAATATATGGCGCAATAAGGCAGACTGAAAAATATAAACAAAAGTCCGACCCCTATTTTCAAGGGGATGGCAACGATGAAAATATTCATTTGAGGCACTGTCCGGGCAATCAATCCGAAAGCAACGCTCGTAAGTAACAACACGACCATCACCGGGGCACCAATTTTCAAACCGATGATGAAAATTCCACTTCCCAGTTCGACAAGCTGTCGCATCAAAGAGTGGTTCAACTGAAACCCGAAAGGTGGAACCAGATAGAAACTTTCTTCCATCGCCCCCAAAAACCAGTGATGGGCGTTGACCGTAACGAAGATCAGAACCGCTAATATCTGGTAGAATTGCGAAATCACAGGGATTTGATCACTAGAATCCGGATCAATCACATTGGCGAGTGCCATGCCCATCTGGAATCCGGTCAGTTGACCGGCAAGCTGTACACCGGCAAAAACTGCCCTGACGATAAGCCCAACGGCGATCCCGAGTAGGAGCTCGCCGGCAACGCCGATAAGAAACAGCGGTGTCGTTGCGATCGTCACTGAAGGTTCAATATGTACCAGCGGATACAGAACTATACTGACAGCGAGAACAAGTCCGGCCTTTAACACGATCGGGATGTTACGGCCACTGAAAACGGGTATACTCATCAAAATTGCCGCCACTCTTATCAACACGGCGAAAAACATCTGCAGCTGAACTAATGAGAAGCTGATCGTCGTTATCATGCATTGCCACCGCAGCACCCCACCGCTATCCGATAAATGCCGGCAGGTTTTTCAGCAGATTCTCGGTGAACTCAACCATTGTCTGCATCATCCACGGGAAGAACAACACCAGGGCAATTGCCACAGCCAGCATCTTTGGGATAAAGGTCATGGTCATTTCGTTTATGGAGGTAGCTGCCTGAAATATACTAACCAGTATGCCGACGAGCAATCCTGACAATAAAACAGGCGCTGAAAGAAGAACAGTTATTTTAATGGCTTCCAGGAAGAAGCCGGTGACAAACTCAACGGACATCTTCTCTCCTTAACGGTTATCGTTTACTCGAAACTGTACAATTTTGCTATAGCGCTTTAAGATCACGTTTGATCAGCCGAAACTTTTCACCAGCGAACCGACAATCAGATACCAGCCGTCGGCCAAAACGAAGAGCATCAACTTGAACGGCAATGAGATCATGATCGGTGGTAACATCATCATCCCCATGGATAGCAAAACACTGGATACCACCATGTCGATGACCAGAAACGGTACATAGAGCATGAATGCGATCTGAAACGCCGTTTTCATTTCGCTGAGGATGAAGGCCGGAATCAACACAATGGTGGGCACATCGTCCACATTTTTTGGCCGTGGTTTTTTCGCCGTTTGCATGAGCAGTCCCAGATCCTTTTCGCGGGTGTGCTTGAACATAAAAGCCCTAAGCGGGATCATTGCCTTTTCAAGGGCTTGCTGTTGGTTGATTTTTTTATTGCGAAACGGTTGCAGGGCTTGTTGATTGACCTGGTCCCATACCGGTTGCATGATAAAAAAAGTCAGAAACAATGACAGCCCGATGATCACCTGGTTGGGCGGCATTGTCTGAGTGCCCATGGCCCGCCGCAATACCGACAGCACGATGGCGATGCGGGTAAATGAGGTAAGCATGATCAGAATGGCCGGGGCGATGGAAAGGACCGTCAGAAGAGCGAAAATTTGCAGTACCACCGACATCTGCCCGGGCTCCTCGGCAGGGCGCACGGATAGAGAAAACACCGGTTGGCTCTCGGTCGCGGTTTGTCCCAGGGCTACCGGGGCGGCCATTAGAAGCAGCGCCAGCACCAGAATCAATGCCGGCAGACCGGTGACAACCTTTGCGGCACGAACAGATTTCGTGCGGTCATTCGGCATCCTTGATCCCCTTGATCCGCGAAGTAAAGTACTGCAGATGTTGTCCAAATGCAGCGGCGTGTTTTTCCTTCGACTTTTCTTTGAGACGGCTGATGATGGCCGGATCCTTGATGGTGGTTAGCAAGTTGATCCGCTCGCCGGTGATCCCTACAACCAGAATCTTCCCCGGAACTTCCACCAGTGAGATGTTCTTCTTCAGACCAACACAACCTGTGGCCAGCACCCGGATCAAACGCTCTTCGATCCGTCCGGAAGTAAAGCCGGAAATCCGTTTTGAAATATAGAACATCAGCACCAGTCCGCCCACCACCACAACCAATGCGACAAGCATTTTCAAAACAACGGGCAGCAACTCCGGTGCAGTGCTCATCGCAGCTTCTCCACTCTTTCAATGGGACTGATCACTTCGGTCAGGCGGATGCCGTACTTTTCGTCTACGACCACCACCTCGCCCCTGGCGATCAATCGTTGATTGGCTAAAATGTCCAGCGTTTCCCCGGCGTGCTTTGAAAGTTCGATGACCGATCCCTGACCGAGCTTCAACAGATCATTGATCACCATGCTGGTGCGTCCGAGTTCTACAGTGATCTCCAGGGGAATGTCGAGGATGAAGGCCATACCATTTTTAGGCGAAGTCATCGACGGCTGCACGGCGTCAGTCGCAGCCTGGCTCTTCGGGTCGATCTCTTCGGCTGCCGGCTTGCTTTGCGCTTGGTCTGCCGCGCTCTGCTTCTCGTTGGCAGGTTCGCTGGTATCTGTCGCAGTCATAATTTTGTTCGACCTCCGGATTTTTTAAAGAGCTGTTATCACTACTCGTTTCTTTCCCTCATCTCGAAGATAGGAACTCAACATAGCGTAACTATTGGTCATTTTCTACCGCACGATTTCTCTTTATTAACAGGGCATTATCGGCCAATCCCATCTCCTACCCGGCCTCGGTCAGTTTGATTTGCAGCAGGTTTTTAGATCCTCATTATCCATATCAGGCCTGTGCTTCACGCATTTTAGGGGCCAGGAATGCTTTCAATTTCTGTTCGACGACCCGGGGGTTGTCCCCGGTTTGAATCGATATGATACCCTGGAGCACCAGATGTTTAATCAGCAGTTCCTGTTTGCTGCGGGTTTTGAGTTTCTCAGCCACCGGCAAAAACAGCAAGTTCGCCAGCAGTGTGCCGTAAAAAGTTGTGAGCAGGGCCACTGCCATCGGTGCGCCGATTTGACTGGGATCTTCCATCTGCATCAGCATTTGCACCAGGCCTATGATGGTGCCGAGCATACCAACCGCTGGTGCAAATGTTCCCATGGTGGTGAATATATCAGCGCCCAGTTTGTGCCGTTCATCCAGGTAGATAATCTCGGTGGACATGACATCCTCGATGGCACTGGCTTCCATTCCGTCAATAGCCATCTGCAGCCCGCGCACCAGAAACGGGTCCTCGATCTGGTTCAACTGTGATTCAAACGCCAGGATTCCTTCCTGACGGGCCTTTCTTGCCACCTGAGATATCATTGGAATCAGCTGGCTGACAGAGTGCGAGCGATGCAAAAAGACGTTTTTCACAACACCGAACACGCTCAACACATCACCGATGGGGTAGGCCAGCAGGGTGGCACCCATTGTTCCGCCAAGGACAATCATCATCGATGGATAGTTAATAAACCAGGATCCGGAACCCCCCATCAGGATAGAGGCAATAACCAGCACTCCTGCAACAAAAAGACCGCCCAAGGTTGCAACATCCATCGGTAATCACTCCAACATGAAACGTAATGCGGTTTGATCCGCTTTACGACAAATATAGCAAGGATTGTGCCACAGGGTTGATTGGGCTCGGAATGAGCGCTGGTGGGGGGATATCGCCGATCTGTGCAAGCTGCACCCCGTCAACAAACGCAATAGCTTGTCAACCTATTGACGTATGAATGAAGCTCCCGGCAGCAAGCTTCAGGGAGCTTCATTTTACCGTTTCACCGGGGTGGATCAGAAACTGAACTTTATCGTTTGATGTTGATCAGCTCCGTCAAGACCTCATCACTGGTGGTGATCACCCTGGAGTTTGCCTGAAATGCCCGCTGGGTGGTGATCATCTTAACAAACTCCTGGGCCAGGTCCACATTGGACATTTCAATTGCACTGGGGCTGATGGCGCCCAAAGTGCCGCTGCCGGCCGTGCCGGGCAAGGACTGTCCGGAATTGAGCGACTCTGCATATAGATTGTGCCCCATCTTGGTTAAACCATACAGGCTCGGAAAATCGACCAGAACAACCTGGAAAAGCGGCGTCAGCTGGCCGTTGGAGTATGAACCGGTGACCACCCCTGACTCATCGATGGCCACGCTGCGCAGTGATCCGGCCGGGTACCCGTTCTGAGTCTGAAAGGTGGTAGTGGACGGGGAAGCATACCCGGTGAGGTCTCCACGGTTCAGACCGGCAGGGTCGTACAGATCCCAGGTGACGTTTTGAGGAGCGACAGCACCGTTGGTCAGCGCCAGTGCTACGGTCACATTGCCGGGCGGCAACACCAGGTTGCCGCTGGGATCGAAGGTGACCGGTATAGACGCTGCACCATTGAGGGTTACGCCGGTGCCCACGGATGCCGGAATGGAGGCAGCCGCGCTCCACTGTCCGGTGCCGGTATTGGTAAAATCGAACGTCACCGGAATGGAATTGCCCAAAGAATCGTAGAAAGACACCGTGGTGGAATAGGCTTGACCCAACGCAGCACCGGCGTCCAGATTGACATCTACGGTAAAGGTGGTGGAAGCGGCCGGAGGGGAGGTGCTGTTGCCCGGGATATTGATATCCGTGATGCCGCCGAGAATCAGGCCGCCGGTGGGCGCAACACCGGTCACCTGATAGCCCTGGAGAAGGTATCCATCCGGGTTGCGCAAATCACCGTTGCGATCAAAGGTGAATTCCCCGGCCCGAGTGTAGAAACTCGAGCCGCTGGCATCGTTGACCATGAAAAACCCCCTGCCGTTGATGGCCATGTCGGTGGGATTGCTGGTATTTTCCAGGGATCCCTGACTCCAAAGAGCCGTGGTACCCCAAAAATCAACCCCCCGGCCGATGTCATTACCGCCCGCCCCGCCAAGGGACTGGCTTAAAATATTGGCGAAAGAGAACCGGTTGGATTTGAAGGCGGTTGTGTTGACATTGGCGATGTTATCGCCCACTACGGTCATGGCCGTGGCATTGGCGTTGAGCCCGGAAATGCCTGCGAACAAAGATCCAATCATTTTCGTATCCTCCTGTCTGGCGTTGATGTTATTTTATTTCTTTCGCTAATCTTTCGATGAATCAACGTAGCCTGCAGCGGCTTATTGCTGAAGAACCCTGCGAATATCACCCACCGCATATTTCCCATCCTCTGTCAGCACATAGGTCATCCGGTCTTCGAAACTCACACCGGTCACCCGCGACGACACGTAGGAGATGGCATCGACAAAGCGGCCCTCGGCATCGGCCGCCATCACTTCAAAGGAATATCGGCCGTCGGGCAAACTATATCCGGCCTGATCCTTGCCGTCCCATGAGATCTCGTTTTCTCCCGCACCCAGGTAGCCCGACTCGATGGTCCGGACGTAATTGCCGTTTGAATCGTAGATATTAACCAGCACCGCCTGGGCTGCCGCACCCAGGTCAAAGTGAATCTGCTCCGAGGAGCCGTCTTTTACAGACAGCGAATTGCCGCGCACATCGACGATCTTGCCGATGAAAGCAACGGCCTGGTTGTCATTCATTGCCGACTGGTATTGCTGCAACTGCTGCAGATTGGTATTGATGTTGGTCAGCTGCTCCAGGGAAGTGAATTGGGCGAGCTGCGCGGTAAACTCTGTGCTTTCCAGCGGGTTGAGCGGGTCCTGGTGCTGCAGTTGGGCGATCAGCAGGTTCAGAAAGTCTGCTTTCCCGAGTTCGGCCGGCACCTTAGATAGTTGGCTGCTTGCTGTGGTCGAAGTTGCATCGATTGCCGATATATTGGTGGACATCCCGTTATCCTTTCGTCAGAGAAAATCAATTTGCCGGCAGGTTCACACAAATGTATCAATGCTCCTGCCGTTGGCGGTGGCCAGTGCCGGCGATGTTGCAGCTCCAGAGGCATCTTTGGCGACCTCTGCTGCGCCGCGAGGGCTTTTCCGGCTTCCCCATTCCGACTGATCGGTGTTGTCCGGATGGTGACCGAAACGGGCGTGATCACCGTTTAAACTGACCTCCAGTTCCTCCATCTGAAGACCCTGGCTCAAAAGATCGGCTTTCAGCTGGGCAATGCTGTTTTCAATGATTTCTTTCACCAGCGGATTCTCGGTCAAAATGCGGAGGGTCACCTGTTGATTTTCGGTTAAAATTTGCATACGCAAAGGACCCAGCAGTTCCGGTTTTAAATCGATACGCACTTCCGAATACCCGTCTTTAAGCCGAATCACCGCCTTCTTAACGATTTGATCGATAATCTGCGTTGGATTTGGTCTCTCAACCTTTGCCTGTTCTTCCGTGAGCGTCTGGGAATCACCGGCCGGCAGCGACACTCGGCTGTCATTTGTGGCGGCTTCCTGTTGCCGTAAATGCAGATCCGGGATTCCTTTTTCGGATTTTGATTCCGGGTTTTCGGATGCAGCTCGATCGGCAGAACTCAGTGCCCTATCGGCGGGGAAATATGATTTCCTGGCATCTTTATCTTTACCGGCCGAATCTTTATCGGCCAGGGACTCATTGAAATCGACTGGCCGCTCGCCTGCAGCTGCCGGGATCTCAACCTGGCGGGTGGCGGTGCCCCGGCTGGAACGACTACGCTCAGTTCCGGGCTGCGGCTGCGGTTCGTCCGGCTCACCGGCAACCAAGGGCTCGCTGACCGGCTTTATCCCCTGTGAAGGTGGTGGCGCAACCACTATTTGCATGGGCGGGGGCTGATCACGCCGCTGCGTTTCACCGGATACCGTGCTTGCCAAAGTCGACAGGTGAACATTGGGTGAATCGCTGTCTGCCAGCCCGGCAGCCGGTGGTGCACCGGCCTGAATTCCAAGGGCAGTGGGATCGGATTTCGCCGTTTCAGTGTTTACGTCATAACTGTGCGACTCCCCTTGCGAAAACTCCCTCTGGCTGGATAAGACTGCCAGGGTTTCCACCGCCGTCGATGCAGAAGGAACCTGCGCTGAGGTTTCGGGTTGAAAAACTCCTGCTTCCGGGGTTGCAACACCTTCCAATGCAGCCGTCACGGATTCACCGACCGAAAGTGAAACAATGCCAACAATCGTGGCGGTCTCCGTCGGCCCCTGATCTTCGGGCAGAACCTGCTCGACATCGATGGTTTGATTCACCGGCTCGGATTTCTGCCGCAAGCCATGTCCGGATTCACAGGTTTGCACGAACTGTCGGGGTAAAACCTCAGCTGCAATCCGATTGTCGGCGGTGGTTTCCGATTCGGTTCCTCCTGCAAGCCGGTGCAGGGCCATGGGGAAAGACCCTTGCCGGTCTGAAACCGACGGCCAATCGCATTTTTCTGCAACCTTTTCACCGGCCGGCAATGACTTTGCATCGCCGGAAATGGTTTGCCAGCACAATAGATTGGTTTGCATGTTCTTTTTTTCCTGCAGATAGGTTTCGTCTTTTCTATCCAGGCTAAAGCAGGTTGCGTGCCAGAAATCACCTCGCAGCTCCGGTGTGCAAAAATCCGGCTGCAGGCGCTACCAGTTCACAAAAATATGAATAATTCCTATTTGTTGTATCTGATGGCCTTTCAGCGAAAACGACACACCGGTGGCAAGACGGTTAAAGAAAGGTTGAAAAAATCAGCTGCAAGGGGGGTAAGATTTTCCGGTTTGGGAAAAGTTTGCCGCATTGACAGCATAGATCAGGAGGGGGTGATAAGGAGATATTTGTAAAAAGCCGCCTAACGACCACGACGATGCCTGCTGCCGGCGATCTCATCCATGAAGCTTTGCTCTTTCTGCATCAATCGCTGCCCATAGGCGACAGACTCTTTTTTCTTCAGCTTGTCCAGGATCTTGCGGTTTTTAACCGCATCGATGAGCTTGGCCTGTTTTTCATCCACTTTCTTTTGGACGGTTGCAACAATTTTCTTCTGTTTATCAAGGTTGTCGGTCAACAGGTTCAGGAATCTTTGAAAGGTGATCAGATCGGCAATGGTGGCGCGATGCGCCAGCTTGTGCCTGAGCTTTCTCTGAACTTCCGAGCGGCGCAACTCGACCTGGTCGAGACTGCGGCTGGCCTGCTCGAACTCAATACGTTGGGCAGACAGTTCCGTCTGACGCATATCCTCGATTTGTTTCCGACGCCGCAATAGCGTCTCCAGTCTGAATCGGTACATAGGTGAACTCTTTTCTAACGCTTGACCATCCACAAATGGTGGATGGCGCTATGGGTGTCCAATCCATAAAGGAGAATTTTTTTTAGATGATCAAGGCCGCACAAACCCGCCTGCCCTGCCTGATCGGTCCGTGGTGGCGGCAGGGGTTTGCGGTGAGGCATACAGAGGGAAAAAAGAGCATTTATGGATGTAAACTAACATGCTGGTTTTCATCACTGCTCAACTTGGTTTTGGATGTCAAACGCCAGCTGTTCGGATTCACTGAGCAATTGTTCGAGATCCCGAACACTCTCCTCAAAATTCGCCCGTTCAAGCGTGTCCTGCATCAGAAAATTTCGAATCTGGTCAATCATCTTGATGGACAAATCGATTTTAGCGTTGCTGCCTGCAACGTACGCACCAATGTTGATTAAATCCTCGGATTGCTTGTACATAGCTAGGATCGATTTAAGTTTACGGGCAGATTCTCTGTGACGGTTGCTGATAACGTCGTCCATCACCCGGCTGATGCTGGCCAGAGCGTCGATTGCCGGAAAATGGTTTTGCATCGCCAGATCCCGGGAAAGACAGATGTGACCGTCAAGGATTGCACGCAGAGCATCGGCGACCGGTTCGTTAGTGTCATCACCTTCCACCAGCACTGTGTAAAGTCCGGTGATGGCCCCCTGGTTGCCGGTTGTCCCCGCCCTCTCAAGCAACTTTGGCAGCAGAGTGAAAACCGAAGGTGTGTATCCCTTGGTGGTGGGAGGCTCGCCCATCGCCAGTCCGATCTCTCGCTGGGCCATGGCAAACCGGGTTACCGAATCCATCATTAAAAGAACATTCTTTCCCTGGTCACGAAAATACTCGGCAATGGCCGTTGCTATGTAGGCGCCGCGCAGGCGGATCATGGGCAACTGGTCGGAAGTGGCCACTACAATAACCGAACGCTGTAATCCCTCTTTGCCGAGCTCTTTGTCGATGAACTCGTTCACCTCCCGCCCCCGCTCTCCAATCAGGGCAATCACATTTACATCGGCAGCCGTGTTGCGGGCCATCATTCCCAGTAATATACTTTTACCTACCCCAGATCCGGAAAAAATACCCACGCGCTGACCACAGCCGACAGTGAGCAGTCCGTTAATGGTCCGAACGCCGATATCCAGGGGGCGATCGATTCTCTTTCTCTCCAAAGGATTGATCGGTTCGGCATAGATTGGATATGTCTGTTCGGAGTCAATGTCGCCCTTTTCGTCGATTGGATGTCCAAGACCGTCGATGACCCGACCCAGCAAGCTTGGCCCCACTGGAGTAAAGGCTTTTTCATTTCGGGCAACGACCCGGCAACCCGGACCAATGCCTCGCATTTCCTGCAGGGGCATCAGCAGTAAATTCAGGAAACTTGATCTCCTTAAATTGCAATTAGGTATTAGAACCGTCAATAAATCATAATAATTCAAATAGTTGAGGTATTTTTTGTGAGATAATAAAAGTTATTGCAAGCG
>Ga0126332_10000901_pt1 | contig 10260 bp, 10 predicted proteins | sample InaspJWI42metaG_FD_94482 | JGI IMG/M metagenome (GOLD analysis project Ga0126332, IMG submission 94482) | Marine gutless worms symbiont microbial communities from Oahu, Hawaii - Inanidrilus sp. 2 OAHU.JWI-42 metaG | ecosystem: Host-associated > Annelida > Digestive system > Unclassified...
AGTGGTAGTGGTAGTGGTAGTGGTAGTGGTAGTGGTAGTGGTAGTGGTAGTGGTAGTGGTAGTGGTAGTGGTAGTGCTTAATATGTAGTGGTCGTGTGATGATCCCATCGAAGAAGAAAAAGGTTCACCAGAGAGTTCATCACTACACGTTAAGCACTACCATAAAACGAATCAAACAATAAATTCAATTCGGGTATTATTGACAGAGGTACGAATAGATGTACGTTGTAACGGGTGGTGCCGGATTCATCGGAAGCAATCTGGTCAAGACACTTAACGATCTGGGCGAAACCGATATTTTCGTGGTCGACAACCTCACAAATGGCAAGAAGATGCACAATCTTGCCGATCTGAAGATCTCTGATTATATGGATCGGCTCGATTTCATGAATCGTATTTCTGCCGGCGCAAAATTCCACCAGGTGTCGGCAATTTTCCACCTCGGTGCGACATCGGTCACGACGGAATGGGATGGTCGTTTCTTCATGAAAAACAACTACGAATACTCAAAATCGCTGTTGCACTGGTGTCTTGATCACCGCATCGCTTATCTTTACGCTTCTTCCGCAGCAGTCTACGGAACCGGCCCCGGCTTCAAAGAAACACCTGCCCATGAGAATCCCATCAACATGTACGCCTATTCGAAGTTTTTGTTCGACCAATATGTCCGTCGCCAACAAAGGATGAAGGATGGATTTCCCAGCCAAGTTATCGGGTTGCGCTATTTTAATGTATATGGACCGCGAGAGCAGCACAAAGGCTCGATGGCAAGCACCGCCTTTCATTTCAATAACCAGATCAAGGAAACCGGAAAGGCTCGGCTTTTTTCCGCCCATGACAGCTATGACGCCGGTGAACATCGGCGCGACTTCGTCTCTGTCGATGACTGCGTTAAAATCAATCTCTGGTTTCTTGGGAACGGTAAGTCAGGTATTTATAACGTTGGCACAGGGAGTTCCGAGACATTCAACGAGATGGCGACAGCCGTAATTAATTGGCATCGGAATAAAGGCTTGGATGGAACAATCGAATATATTCCATTTCCTGATCACCTGAAAGATGTCTATCAAAGCTTTACCCAAGCCGATCTCACTCAGTTGAGAGAGGCCGGATACACCGAAGATTTTAAAACTTTGACTGCCGGCGTCAATGATTATTTGGACTGGCTGAACGACTGATCATTCTTCGATACTTCGCACGATCTGATCCGGGTAGGGAACCATTCTGCAAGTCGACATGAAACAGCGCATTTTGATTTATCGACTCGGATCGTTAGGTGACACTATTGTCGCGTTGCCGGCACTTCATTTCATTGCCGGCACTTTCCCTGAAGCCGAACGCTGGGTGTTAACTAACTTCACGATCAACGCAAAAGCGGTCTCGATCGCGCAAATCCTTGATGGTACGAGCCTGGTGCATGGCTATATCGAATATCCGGTTAGTCTACGTGGTGTCGGGGGCCTCCTGAAATTGCGCCATCGTATCCGCGCACTTCGCCCCGATACACTTGTTTACCTGGCCGGACCACGCGGTCGGGTGAGAACGTTTCGCGATGAAATGTTTTTTCGCTGGTGTGGTATCCGGCGCTTGATAGGTCTTCCCTATTCATCTGTCTACCAGCGGCCACTAAGGATTAACGGGACGAAATACGAATACGAAAGTGCGCGCCTGATACGTTGCCTCCACACACTGGGGGATTCTCAAATCGACGCTAATAACTCTTTCAACCTGCACCTTCGTAGAGGTGAGCATGAAGCAGCACGCCGCGCCCTAGAGACGTTGAATTCCGAACAACCAATCGTGGCTGCCAGCATCGGTGCCAAGGTCGATGTCAAAGATTGGGGTGATGCTAACTGGTGTTCACTTCTCAGGTACTTAAGCCAAATCCTGACTGGCTGGCAGCTGATCTTACTTGGGGCTGGCGTGGAGCGTGCGCGTACTGAAGAGATTGCAAAGAATTGGACTGGCTTTTTCCTGAACCTTTGTGGTCGTCTCACGGTCCGAGAATCGGCGGCAGCTCTGGCCAATGCATGCCTATTCATCGCCCACGATAGCGGTCTCATGCATCTGGCCGCTTCTGTAAATATCCCCTGCGTAGCTATCTTTAGCTCTCAAAACCTACCAGGCCACTGGTTTCCCTATGGAGATAATCATCACGTTATCTATAAACCCATGCCCTGCCAAGGGTGTCGGCTGGAGGTTTGCCTGACTCATAATAAATCATGCATTCGATCAATCAGCGTCGCAGAAGTGGCTAAGGAAACCATGGATATGTTACGCAATCATACAATTTAATCAAAATCCATGTGCGGTATTACAGCTACCTTCTCCTATCACCCGGACGCTCCGCCCGTCGACCAGGGGGAACTCACGCGCGTCCGTGACGCCATGGAGCGGCGTGGTCCCGATGATGCCGGTCTGTGGATACCTGAGCATAAACGTGTCGGCCTCGCCCATCGCCGGCTTGCCATCATCGACCTTTCGGAACAGGGTGCCCAGCCGATGGCTACACCCAACGGCAGGTTACGCACTGTGTTCAATGGAAAGCTCTACAATTATCGCGAGTTGCGTGCGCGGCTGCAGGCGCAAGGCCATGCCTTTTGTTCCGAATCGGACACGGAGGTACTGCTCCATGCCTATCGGGAATACGGGTAGGCGATGGTAGATCATCTCCGCAGTATGTTCGCCTTCGCCATTTGAAACGAAGAACGATCCGATCTCTTCCTCGCCCGTGATCACTTCGGCGTCAAGCCACTCTATATCCACGACGATGGAAAGACGCTCCGCGTCGCCTCCTAGGTCAAGACACTGCTCGCCGGTGGAGCCATCGATACTCAGGTCGAGCCAGCCGGCCATGTGGGGTTCCTGCTCTGGAGCTGTGTGCCGGAGCCCTACACCCTTTACCGGAATTTCTTCTCTGTACCCGCAGGCCACAGCCTGTGGGTAGACCGGTGTGGACCCAAGGCATCGCACAGGTACTTCGATATCGCAGCAGAGCTGGAACAGGCAGCCAGTACGAGGGTCGAGCGACCGGCCGCGGAGGTATTGAAAGATGCCCTGCGCGACTCCGTTCGCCACCATCTCATCGCCGACGTCCCGGTAGGGAGCTTCCTGTCGACGGGCTTGGACTCCTCGACGCCTACCGCACTTGCAACGGAGGCTTGTGGGCAAGCGCCTCTTCCCGCAATGGGGTTCGATTTCGAGTCGAGAAGGATTCAGGCGATTACCCTCAGCTTCGCGGAGTATCGGAACACTTCAAACGACGAAGTGCCTTTGGCCCGTAAGACCGCCAAGTACTACGGCTGCACCCACCACGTAGGGCACATTTTCGAGGCCAGCCTTCCTGCGATCCTGAATGCCATGGACCAGCCCAGTATCGACGGCGTGAATACCTGGTTCGTCGCGCGCGAGGCCAAGCGCGCCGGAGTCAAGGTAGCAATCTCCGAACTCGGCGGTGACGATCTGCTCGGTGGTGGCGTTGCGTTTTCTCTCCGCGCCCGTCCTGCGGCGCAACACTTCGCCGAAGTATGCCGCTCTTCTCGAGTACGACGGGACCTACGGCGGTGCCTACCTACTTCAGCGCGGCCTGTTCATGTCCTGGGAGCTCCCGCGCCTGCTGGACGGAGATTTGGTCCGCGAAGGTTGGTCCACCCTGCAACCCATCCTGCACCTGGACGAGTGGACCAGGCGCATCAAATCGCCCTACGCCAAGGTCGCGGAGATGGAGCTGGGCAACTACATGCGTAACATGTTGCTGCGCGATGCCGACTGGACCGGTACGGACCATTCGCTGGAGATCCGGGTTCCCTTCGTGGACGTGGCCCTGTTCCGCGCTTTGGCACCCTACCTCACCGGTGGTGCCCCCATCGGCAAGCGCAGTCTCGCCGACGCGCCGTCCCGTGCCTTGCCCGGGAGGCAATCGTCGATCGATCGAAAACGGGGTTCTCCATTCCAGTCCGCGAGTGGATCGGAACCCAAGGCGGTACTCTCGGCGAGAGAGGGTTGCGTGGCTGGGCGAGATATCTGTACGCCCAGCAAGAGTTCGACACCTCGGAGGCCAAAAGTGGGAAACGAATACTCGCCTTGGTGCCGGATGCCTACGATGGGTGCGGAGGTATCCAAAGTTCAACCGCGACCTGCTTTGGTCCTTGTGTGTCTCCCCGGAAGTACGACAGGTGATCGCCGTGCCGCGCCACATGCCGGAGACGCCGAACAGACTACCACTCAAACTGAGCTGGATCACCGGTGGGCTAGGCGGGAAAGCGCACTATCTGTGCGAGGTCTTGCGCACAATGGAGATCGGAGAAAGGATGGATCTGGTTCTTTGCGGTCATGTCAACCTGCTCCCCGTAGCCTGCCTCGTCGCCCGTGTCAAGCACGCCCCTTTATGGTGTGGAATCTATGGCACCGATGAGTGGCAGCCAAACAAGAAACAAGAGTGCATTGGTCAATTGCTTGATCCGCCGAGTGACCGGCTTCGTGTCCATCAGCGACTTGACCCGCCGACGCTTCTTCGCGTGGTCAGGGGTACCGCTGGAGCATATCTCCCTGGTTCCCAACGGTTATGAGCCGGCAGTGTTTTTTCCCACCGATAAAAACGAGATGTTGTTGGAGCGTTATGGACTGCGTGGAAAGCGCGTGCTGCTGACAGTGGGATGTCTCAGTGCACAAGAACAATATAAGGGGCATGATGAAATCATCGAGGTTCTGCCCGAGCTGGCGAAAGAATATCCTGCCATTGCATACCTAGTCGTGGGGGAGGGAGATGATCGTACAAGGCTCGAAGCAAAGGCCTAGGCCAACACGGTGCTGATTACAGGCTCGAGCATCCCGCCGGACGGCGTGACAGAGTTTTCACTTTGCGGGTTCAAGGAACGGGCACAGGACAAGCTGGGGATAACCTCGAGGGCATGACACATGGATAACTCCTTGCTAGTAAAGATTATGGGATTCCCTGCGACATTGGTTCACGGTGATACACTCCAATTGGACTGGTGGCTTTGGCTCAAGCATCGATTACCAAAGACTGGAAACGGCGAAACTCTTATAGACATCGGGTGCGGTAACGGCTCTTTTTCTATCGGGGCGGCCTTAAGTGGATATGAGCGCTCGGGTTTAAGCTGGAATGAGCGTGCCCAACGTGTCGCTGATGATTGGGCCAAGGTATTGGGAAGGAAATGCCATTAAGTTAAGCCGTCATTCCAGCAGGGAGGGCTGGAATCCAGATCACAGGGATGTGAAATTTTCGGTAGTGCTTAATATGTAGTGGTCGTGTGATGATCCCATCGAAGAAGAAAAAGGTTCACCAGAGAGTTCATCACTACACGTTAAGCACCTCCCTCTGGTGAATCTTTTTCTTCTTCGATGGGATCATCACACGACCACTACATATTAAGCACTACCAAATCTAGAATCAGGTAACGAGGAAAACGGTGGCAATCGGAATCATTACCGATGAATACATCTACTCTATCACTTCAAAAATTACCACTACCCAGGAGCCATATTGGAATCCGAAATAGAAGTGCTCACAGTTATTATACCACCAGAAAATCTGATTTTTTATCATTAAAAATCAATAAGTTAGTTTTTAGACAGCCTCTAAGGCCCAATACCAGATCCATCACGTTGGTGCCGGTGGGTCCGGTGTGGATCAGATCGCCGGTGGCGGCCAGCAAGGTACCCGCATCCGCTGCGGCCAGCGTGGAAGCGGCGTCGAATTTGGCCTGCTCTGCCCGGTACCGGGTGCCGCCGTCTACCAGGCCGCCAGCATCGTCGGTGGGGCCGTCAGTGCCGTCGGTGCCACCGCTGAGTAGGAAGCAGTCATCCCTTCCGGCCAGTACCATTGCCGCGGCCAGGGCCAGGTGTTGATTGCGCCCGCCGCGCCCCGGTCGCTCGGGCAGGCGCACGGTCGTTTCGCCGCCCCAGACGTGCAACCCGGCCGGTCCATTGCACAACCGTCGGGCCAGCGACCTCCCACACGCGGCGGCATCACCTTCCAGGAATTCCCGATGCAGGTACACCTCGAGCCCGGCATCCGAGCCAGCGGCGGCAGCGGCATCCCTGGCGATGTCTAGGGTCGCCACCAGCTCGATCTCGGGGCCTTGCTCCGGGATGCCGGTACGCTCGACCAGTGCCCGCTCGGTCCGGTTCCGGAGCCAGTCCGGCAGCTCCAGCGCCGTGAGCCGCGAGGCGAGCCGGAGCTCGGGGACCAGTAGTCCGGAGCCGATAACACCCGAATCGTCCCCCGGCACGTCCGAGATGGCCAGCACCCGTAGGTTGCGTCCTCCGAGCCCGGTCAGGAGTCCTCCGCCCTTGATGCGGGAGACCGACTTGCGGACGAGGTTCATGGCCTCAATTGCCAGCCCGCTGCCCAGGAGCCAGCGGTTGATGCGTGCCATCTCCGCCAGACCCAGCCCGGCGACCGGCACCTCCACCAAGCTCGAGGCGCCGCCGGAAATCAGAAACAGCAAGGTCTCTGCACCCTCTCCGGCCACGACCCCTTGCAGTCGGCGACCCGCATCCAAGCTGCCGTCGGTAGGGATCGGGTGCCCCCCGACAATGCCTTCGAGACCGTAGCGCGCCAGCTTCTCGGCGACCAAGTGACTCGGTCTGGAGATTACAAGACCGCCTCGGATCTGCCCGCCCAGGGCATCCCAGGCGCCATCGGTCATGGACTGGGCCGCCTTGCCTATGGCGATGAGTGTTACCGGTCCCTCAGTGCTCCGGGCCGCCAAGGCCCGCCGCACCACCAACCGCCCCCGCACCGCCTCCAGGGCGTGTTCGAAGACACCGGCGAGCAGGCGGCGGGGGGCGGAATCGATGTCCATCGGCAACCTCCCGGGAGACCGGGTTCAAGGCAATGCCATTCCGCAGTCTTATTTCCGCTGCAACTTGAGCACCACGGTCGCATACGGGGGAAGGGTGAGACATATGGAGTACTCACGGCCGTGAATGCCATGTTGCTCCGCCGTTGCACCGCCTTCTCTGCCCCAGTTGCCTCCGCCATAGACTTTGGCATCGGTATTCAATACCTCCCGATAGCAGCCCTGCTCAGGTACTCCGATATGGTAGTTCGGTCGCACTACCGGCGTGAAATGGGTCACTGCGATCACAAACTCGCCGCGGTCTTTTCCGTAGCGGGCGAATGAAACGATGCTGCAATCCTCGTCATTGGTGTCGATCCATTCGAAACCGCTCGCGTCGGTGTCTAGCTCATGCAACGCCGGGGTCTCACGGACCAGCCGGTTGAAGTCGCGAACGAGCCGCTGAACCCCCAGGTGCATCGGGTCCTGGAGCACATGCCAGTCGAGGCTGATGGTGCTGTTCCATTCCCTGTCCTGCGCGAACTCCGTACCCATAAACATCAGTTTCTTGCCAGGCATCATATAGATCAGACCCAACCAGGCCCGCAGGGTAGCAAACTGCTGCCAGCGGTCTCCCGGAATCTTGTTGATCATGGCGCCCTGACCGATCGCTACATGGTCGTGGGAAACCGGCAGCATAAAATGTTCGTCGAAGGCGAAGTTGAGGGGATTGATCAGCTCATGGTGGTAGTACTTGCGATGTACGGGGTGACGCCGCAGATAACGCAGGCTGTCGTATGTCCATGCGGAGTTCCAGCGCAGATCGAAACCCAGGCCCCCATCCTTCACGGCCGCGGTGATACCATGGCGCAGGGATGAGTCCTCGGCAATCATCAATACGCCGGGATATTGATCGCTCACTAGGTGAGTCAACCGCCGGACGAAATCGAGGGCCTCCAGGCTTTCATTGCCGCCGTCTTTATTCGGCATCCACTCGCCTTCTCCACGCCCATAGTCGAGGTAGAGAAGCTTGGCGAGGCTATCTATTCGCAACCCATCTAGATGGAACTGGTCGAGCCAGTACAGGGCATTGCTGAGTAGGTAGTTGACCACCGCCGGACTATCGAGGTTGTAGAGGGGCATATCCCAGTCCGGGTCCCGGCGGTGGTGAGGGTCGGTGTCTTCGTAGAGTTCGGTTCCGTCGAACCGGACCAGGCCCTGGGGCTCGGTCGACAAGAAGTTGGGTACCCAGTCGATGATGACACCGATACCGGCGCGGTGGCATTTATCGACCAGATACCGGAAGTCATCGGGGGTGCCGTAGCGGCTGGTAGGGGCAAACAGGGCCGAGGGCAGATAGCCGACGGTGTCATCGAACGTATGCTCGCTGATCGGCAGCAGGGCGATGTGCGTGAAACCGAGATCGGTGACGTATTCCACCAGCTCGTCCGCCAGCTCGCGATAACTCAGCCAGCGGTGGTCCTCCTCCGACTTTCTGCGCCACGAACCCGGATGGACTTCGTAGAAGTTCAAGGGTGCCTCTCGACCTTGTTTTTTCTTTCTCTGCTCGATCCAGGCGCTATCATTCCAGCGATAGCTCCCGCCGGCCCGGACCATCGAGGCAGAACCGGGGGGATGCTCGGAACAGAAGGCATAAGGATCGGATTTGACCATCGGGTCGGTACCGGGCGCGGTCTTGATTTCGTACTTGTAGAGGGCACCGCTCTCCACACCCGGAATGAAAATCTCCCATACCCCACATTCGTGGTGCAGGTGCATGCCGTACCGGCGTCCATCCCACCCATTGAAATCACCGACCACGGCCACACGAGCAGCGTGTGGTGCCCAGACCGCAAAGGCAACCCCTGCAATGCCTTCCATTTCGATCGGGTGCGCACCCAAGGTTCGGTAGCTCGAGAAGTGAGTATATTCACTCAATTTGCGGGTGTCGGCGTCACTGAGCACGGGTGGAAATCGATAAGGGTCTTCGATCGTTTGCTCCCCGTCGGGAGTCGTTATCCGCAGTCGATAGGGAAAGGACGCTGTCCGCCCCCGGATCGAACCCACGAACAGACCTTCGTCATGGACCCGTTTCAGGATTGCCGCCGGCTTGCCGTCGGTAGCGTCCAAAACCTTCACGGCGGTTGCTTTGGGCACGAAAACGCGCATTGTCAGCGTATCCGGGGACGGGGCTGTGTGTATTCCGAGGAAGGAAAAGGGATCCGGATGGTCCGCGTTGAGCAGGGCCTCCACATCCCGGGTGTCTACGACGGGTGGGGGCAGCCCTTCGGCTCCGACACCACCGATCGGTTCCTTGGGTTCTTGTGGAAGATCGGCGGTTCGGAACGGTGTCGGGACCGGCTTTTTTTCCGCCTCTTCCACTTTTTCCACTTTTTTCACCGTAACCGGCTTGTTCGGCGGCTGTGGCCGGGCCGGATGATCCCGGACGGCTGCCTTAGCGATTGCTTGGGCTGCGGAGACATGTTGCGTACCCCTGCCGGTCCGGGCTTGGGCGGCGTTCTCGTCGGTTTCGGCCTGCTTCATGACCGCCATGGCATCGATAGCGGAATGGCCGTCCGTGCTACCCGCAGCATCGGGGGGGGTGACCTGTGGCGCCAGTGCTACCTTTGTATCGGCAGTTACCGCGGAATCGGTGGGCGAACCCAACTGTATCCGGGTGCTTGGTGGTGCTTTCGTGGAAGGTTCCGACTTCGAACCGTCGGCACGAGCGGCCGCTGTTTTCTCCGTTCCCTTGCCGGTGGTCGATTGGGTGGTCGATGCTGATTTCTTGGCGGTCATCTGGTCGGTTCCCTTCCATATACAGGATGTTACTGATACCTAGGAGTCTGTCGCGCCGGGTATCCATGCGATCCCGAGTCGGAAGGGCTCCCGGAAGAGGGTTCGGACGGTATCCCGATCAGGCACCTGTGAACCCACTTCTGCATTATACTGGTTTCTTTCGCTGCATAGCGGTGATCGATGCGGTTCACTGTCAGGGCTACTGAATAATAATTTCTGTTGAAGTCGATTGTCGAGTCTCGTACTTCAACCCAGCCTACGCGCTGCATCGTCCGATCAGCATAGACGCGGTAGCCATAGGGATCAAGAACGAAATGGAAGCTCGCCGTAGTTGTTCGTTGGGAGAGACCAAGGCAATAAGTCGTCCGCAGATCTTAACGCGTTGTTTCCGGTGCATTGATGGAAATATTCATGAATTTGGCAAAGAAACAATCGTTGTGGTATATAAGGTGTTTCGACGTATTTAAATGCGGCTGCTTGCCGTCTATTTCTTGTTAAACGGTACCTCGTCACAAATGAATGAAAAGATCCCGGTAGTGGTAATTTTTGAAGTGATATCTAGCCAACAATCGGCAATAATTCAGTATTAGATCGGTGTATGAAAAGTTTTAAGAAAATCTCATGCATTTTAATACAGTTGGAAAAAGACAACGTC
>Ga0126332_10000902_pt1 | contig 10253 bp, 5 predicted proteins | sample InaspJWI42metaG_FD_94482 | JGI IMG/M metagenome (GOLD analysis project Ga0126332, IMG submission 94482) | Marine gutless worms symbiont microbial communities from Oahu, Hawaii - Inanidrilus sp. 2 OAHU.JWI-42 metaG | ecosystem: Host-associated > Annelida > Digestive system > Unclassified | place...
AATATCACCTCTGTCGGGTGGCAGGTAACACTGTGTGATCCCATATGGCATGTGAGTTCCCGTAGCGGTGTGGCAACTTTGCGAACTGCTATACACTTGTTACTTACTTACTTACTTACTTACGTCACCAGGCCACAGGCTAGTGGGCGACCGGGTTGAGTAATGATCATACCGAGCTGGTCCATGATGGTGGCGTTGACGGAGTAAGCACGGCACGGGTTCCAGTCCTGGCGGCCGGTGTCGAAGACGACGTCGCGCTGGCCGGCCAGTACCATCGTCACCGAGTACGGGTTGTACTTGTACAGGTGTCGCACTTGTACAGGTGCTCGTTGCCATGGCGACACGTTCATTAAATATGCCCTATCTGCGTCGCCGAATTATGGACAAACGTGGCATCGTTCACATGAGCGAAGTCAGAGATGTTAAAGTCTCGACACCGAAATTTCAGTCTCGGTTTCGATGCCAAACGTTTTGCTCATCTCGAGGCCAGAAGTTCGATTTCAACTCTTTATCTGGAGGCCAAATCTTTGGTCTGGGTCAGCTTGAAGGCCAAAATCACGATCTCTGTCTCGGTTTCGAAGGTCTGGTCTCGTTTAACGTCACTGCCGGAAGCACATAACATATAACAACGCTGAGAGTGGAGGACCGAGGCTGGCCACTGCGGCTCCGTTTGAGTCCTGTACCTGTAGCTTGCAGGTGCTCGTTACCGTGACGACACGCCGCTTTAGACCACGGTATCGGGTTGTAGCGCGGGAAGTAGATGCCGATGACGTCACCGCGGCGGACGGCGATGCGGTCTTCCTGATAGAGGGCGAAGTAACTGTGGCCGATCCACAGCGCCACGACCACTGTCTCGCCAACCAGACCGTACCTGTTATATGCGCCATCAGGCCATTAGAACAACGTAAGTATCGTCCCCAACGACGGCCAAACGATACATACCCATGCCCTTTGTAAAACGCCCAGCTAACCCCTTTCCCAAAACCAAACTCAGCCAGTCGAAATGCGAACGGGAAGTTTTGCGTCAATGACAGTCTTACCGAGTAAAGCTTCAGGACCGGATTTAAGGGAGGGCAAACTGGGCAGCTGCCCAGGGCCTCCACAACTAGGCGGCCTCCACAAAACAGTAAAAAAATTATTACCTAAGGAAACATAAAAATACTTTTTGAAACTGATAATCTGGAATAAAAAATATGATGTCTCATTATTCAATTAATTGACTATAAAATGTATATTTCTATACTTTCTTGAAATTTAGATGTAGAAATTTATAAATTCATTCTTCGTGTTCATATTTATATATTTTACAAAGTATAAAAGTAAATATAGATACATGTGTACTTTGTTATTATTACAATTGTGAGTGCATGTAAATTATAGCATTTGAGGGTGGGTAGGTGCCTCTAATAATGATCCTGCCCAGGGCCTCCACACACTTAAATCCGGCCCTGTGAAGCTTTGGCCTACGTTCTTGGCACTCACTACAGATTTTTTCCACAATTTTCTTGCTTACTAGATGCGGACCGGAGGAGAGTTTGTTTTCCATCATTTCGCGGAAGATGTTTGACACCGCTGCGAAAAATGTCTCCCCTGTGAGGCGGCCGTGCATTCAATAACCAGGTCTATAGACCTAGTTATTGATAGCGCAGTATTAACATTCTGGCTACGGATGTCTTCTACTCAGAGTTTTATCGATAGCGTTCCGAATTCCGGCCGCAAAGAATAGAATACCATTCTTTCAGTGATTCAACACTGTTCACTGCTGCAACAGACACGGCATCGGACCAACAAACTGCATAAATTCAGATTTAACAATCTAAGGCATTCTTGAACGCAAGCCATGCACTAGGCCTAAATAGGTCGATTAAACACAGAATAAAACCTCAGTATTTGTTACTCCGCCCCCATTAGAGGAACGAAGTATTGTGATGACCGTGTCTGTCTGTCTGTTTGTCTGTCTGCTTATCTGTATCTCTCCGTGAGCATATCTCCAGAACTACACGCCCGAGCTTCAACAATTGTTTCTGCATGTTACAATGTGGCTCGGTCCTCCTCTGGCGGCAGTGATACACGTTATGTAAGCCTACTTCCGGTTATACGGATGATGTTATGTTTGCACATAATGGTCAGGAATAGGCGACGCAACAGTGACTAAATAGGGAGTTGTACGGTTTTAGCATTGTGGCGTAGACTTAAAGTGACCCACCAGAGGGCAGCACAAGACCGGGACGAAGTCTGATCCACGATTGCCATGTTGGAAATGGAATCTGAAATGAATTACCTTTCCAAAAATATATGAGTAAATTTTAATAAGAAAAACATTACTTCTGTTTGCTTTGTCGTTTACAATACCGATTACGGTTGTCACTTTGACAGTAATAATAACTGCCGTTTGCGGTACAGAGGCAACGAGGACTATAGATCATGCTACAGGTACAGTACCTGTATCACATACGTACAGCACACCTGTGGTTGGCGGCGTTGACGGGTCGCCAGATCTGCAGGTGAACGGTCTGCGAGCGTCGGCCGCGAGTCGTGTAGACGTGCCAGCCGACGACGAAGCCGTCGTCGGCGACCTGCTGGGTCGGGTCGACGATCAGGATCGCCTTCTTGGCGCCGTCCTCGTTCTCGCGCCACCGAGCCTCGTTGCCCAGCTGCGTCACGCACCCGCCTAGACACACCGCCAGCCAGCAGACACCGATTGTACGCATGCCGTTATTACTCCGCCCCCGATAGGGAGCGCAGAGTATTGTGGTGATCGTGTCTGTCTGTCTGTCTGTCTGTGTGTGTTTGTCTGTCCACGATCATATCTCCCGAACGACATGTCCGATCTTCACCATATTTTTTGTGCTTGTTACCTGTGGCCGTAGCTCGGTCCTCCTATGGCGGCGTAATGATGTGTTACGTATTTCCGGTTTTGTGGATGACGTCATATTTGAACATAAACTAATTGGCTGCTCGACATCGCCGCCAACAGGCTGAGGCAGTGAGACTCACACGCATGCAGCGTTGCAGGCAGCGGACGCTCGGAACTACTTCCTGCAGTCGTGGTCTGCTAGGCCGCAATGGACATGTTGAATATGTATGACATCATGTTTGCGCATAATGTCCCTGCGTATATAGCATAACTGTGACTGCCTTATATTGACCCTGCATACATCGGCGATATGTGTTTGTGCAGACGCATTTCTGCATAGTCCGGCTTATGAAGCGGACTGCAAGTAAGTAAAGGACATGTGCGGTCGACGCCAGTCTAAAAGATGCATTTGACGCATCGAAGAGTTCCAGAACAGCGACTCTCTACACAGAAGCGTGTCACGAAGAGTTGGTTCGACGGCGGGTGGACACGCAGAGCGGCCATCCATTCTATTTCGCCGGGCTACGTACAATCGTTCTCGGTTCAGACCGCCCGAATCGAGTCGGACGCTGCGACGCAGCCGATCGCGACCAATTTATGGCCGTAATCATTGCCAAACGCGACGTTGTCGCCGTCCCTAACGTCGCGCTGGCAAATTCTGTTGCTTTCATACAGTTTCCAACTCGACAGTTGTATGCCAACTTGTAATCCTTTCTACACCGTGAGTCAAAAAATAAGACACTAAGCTAAAAGTAGTATAGCGACATATTCAAGGCGTGGTGGAATATTTAAATATGATTTTGTTGCAAATTCACTAGTAAGTCTGACAGCGAAAGAATTTTGAAAATCGGTTAACAGTTGGGGAAGTTGTGGGCAAGAGTTTACTGTCTTGTTTTTTTGACTCACGGTGTAGTTCATTTCAGTTTACATGATAAGTTGCTATTTTCAGACAACTCTTACAGTACTGTTGCAGGAACCTGTATTTTCAGCAGTATTGCTTAGAAAGAAAATATCGGCTTTTTGTGCGTATCAACATTATCAATTCACAAGTTAATCATTTTGAATCTGTTTCGTGGGTAAATTTCATTACCGCTAGCACTGAGCGAAACGCATGCAGCGGTATTTAGGCCTAGTTCTGTCAAGGGCGATTTTGAGGTTTGTACGAACAAGTGGTAATATTCTTGATAATGGTTCACTGATTATATTTCGTCACTTTATTTATGCATAATTTTGCTATGTCACTGCAAGAGACTCGATACGTAAGCGACAATAGGCTGAATTTTCCAGGTGGATTACGGTTGCTATTGTCGTCGTTAGGCCAAATAAATAAGGCTGCCGTAGACTAGTCGATAGTTGACTAATAGTCTACTTATAAAACAGTCGACTAATAAAAAAATAGTCGACTGGTAGTCGACCAGTCGACGTGAAAAACATAGTCGAAGTTTTATTTTATTGTCTCATTTTGTTGAGCTTTGGAAGCGTTTATCCCCAGCTTACAATTGAATTTTACATGTTACTTATTGCTGTCACGCCATCCGGGTGAAAGGAATCAGCCTACGCATCATTACTTCCCATGATCATTTCAACTGGTAACTATCAGCTGTCAGGCACCTGACTAACTGGTAACTTTCATTGACATTAACCGCTGCGTTTATCATATCTTTTTTATTTTGTTTAGTCTTACTTAAACAGTGGACCTTCGAAAGTGGACATTTAATACTGCTACTATACATGTTTTGGATTGCGACCTGTTGCCCTATTCTCAGTGTCTCATCTTTAAGCCTTTAACTCCGAACAAGCCATTTTCATTAAAACTAAATGATGCAAACGGAAAATATTTTACGTGTTTCAAAATCGATACACTAATAATTAGTCGAGTTTATTATAAACTTGGACAGTTGCAGTACTTAGTGAGGGCCCTTAACGGGAAAGTGACAGACCACTGTAAATGTTATGCAAAATTTCGTCGACTAGTCGACTACTAAAATAGTCGATTGTGGCAGCCTTACAAATAAGTGACCGTTATTTTGAGTGTCTAACGATAACACGGTTAATATTGGCGTGCGTGCGGAGAAATTCCACAAGGAATTGCGATCAGAGATCGTGAGTGACAGTTGCTTGGCATCTGCGGCAGTGGCGGAGCAGGGCTTGAAGGAGTGAGTCAGGTGATGCTAATCGAGCAGCTGGATGCGGGCGGCCCCAGCAGCAGCAGCAGCAGCAGTTGCAGACTGATGGCGGCGTCGGTCGGCGTCGACGTGACGAGATTATTGTAGGCCGCGTCATAGCGGCGGACTGGCGGAGATTAGCCCCAAGTCGAGACCGGCGTCGTCCACGGACCACCGCTAAGCGATGGTCACTCACGACGGCGGCAGGCGGGCCGACCACCGGCGACGACGCTGTTTTTTTGCGACCGACGGCGCCCGAGATCGACCGCCATACGTCAGCGTGACGTGCCGAATACGGCGAGGTCACTGCAAGCTGACCGCGTGACGCCCGATCAGGCTCGCCGTCCATTGCTAACGACTCTAAAGGCGCTGGCGTGTGTCCATTATTCGTACAGCAATCATACACCACAGCGCCTCTCCGGAACTGCAAATTTATACAAGTATCAACTATCGCTGACGCGCTGTTTCACATGCATCGTGCTGTACACGGAGGTGGGCGATCAGTGGGTTGAACTAACCAAGGTCGTCGGTGAAACGTCGACCGTCGCAAGTATTGTCAACTTGTTGTGGCGAAATTTTTTTTTCTAAACTGAGGTTGGGACGAAGGAAAGTACATGAGGAAGTACCATTATTTATGAAGATACACAGATTTTCTCGCAATACGATAGGTTGAGCGAAGTCTCTGTGACCAAAACCAACTCAGCACAACATCTTTGCATTGATCTTTGACCTTGACCTGTAACCCTGACTTTCGATTTCCGGCGTACACATGCAGAGATGAACGGCATGGGTCGGCTGGTTCAAAAGATATTTTAGAAATGGACGGACGAACAGACAGACTACCGATTGCTTTACTGTACCCGTAGTCGGTAACGAAACTCACAAAACTAACACGAGTACGACGTGTTTCAGTAAATGTTTGTTCACAGCACATGAACTGAACTGAACCCGAGGACTCCAGTTCTGGGCACGTGTATCCCAATACAGAGTACAGAACGCTTTACAGCTGGTCTGCTTGGAGTTAACATTGTGATCACCTAAACTGACGGATGAACTAACACTGACGACTGCAAGGCGATGTTGCACAATGCTATCGCTACCGACCTGCAGCCCGCAGCGTCAGCCGTCGGTAGAACCGGGAGTTCAGCACAGGAAATTAAACTTATAGTAGCATACTTTATTCGTCGGAGTTTAGCTACGTATCGTCGAACTTTTGCCCTAATAACATCGTACAGGGTTTAGTTCAGCATTTGCAGCCAGCAAGGACTTTTTCGCCGAGCGGTGTTGTGGGTGAATGCAGGACTTGACGATGAATGACCAATCGTCACTACCGAAAATGCAGGACCGAAATCTGAAGGACCAGATTGCACAGGGTGGAAAATGAAGGACCAAGCAAATAGCGACCTCTTTGTATAAAACGTAGTAATTACATCAAGTGAATGAAAACTTATTGCAATACAACACGATAAAAAGTTATCAGGTTTAGGTGTGCATTATTTACCGACTACACACTGCAACATGTTTCAATGAAGTTAAATACTAAGGTAGACGACAACAACAGATTATGAGCATAATCAAACATAAACTGAAACTGTGAAACTGACAAAAAGCGATATTTAAAACCATGCAATACAGCAAAATGTCAGCATAATACAATACATTACGCCTAGTCATACAAGTCGCATTCAATTGGTCTGCACAGTGCAAAATGGCTATGTTCTTAACTTCGACCGATTTATCTCTTCTGTCACGCCAGTAATGAAATGTATAGAAATAGCCCATACTGAAAAGCGCAAAATTAATGTTGGGGACCAGCAGAAAACAGACGGTCCGTGGAGTGCAGCACAATAGTCACGCACGGTCCTTCATTTTCCGGTAGTGACATTTGGTCTTGCATATAATGCCAGTCCTGCATTTTCTGGTCGGGCATTTTCAGCATGCCCTCAAGAGCTCGTTTAATGACAGCACAAAAATTGTATAAGATATATGAACTAAATAAGGCAAGCAGCAGTTCGTAATAATGAAATTCGGTGACAGCGGCTAACTGGTTTTGTTCAATTACGCATAGGCCTAACCGGGATAACGAATTTCTATACCGGTAACACAGTAGTCATATAATATAACGAAGTAGGCCCCTACCTCCTGCCTGCAAATCTACTCTTTAAAATCACATCACCAAAGGCGGACTCATACGTAAAGCGATAAACGATTGGTAACAAAATCCAACTCGTCAGCGTCACAACGTTGGCGTGCATAGGTCTATGTTCGGTCTATGTTCGGTACGAAACTGTACACCGGAGCCGCAGCAGTGGTTTGATAATAATGAATAGAACTATTCAGTTTGCATACAGTTCTATTGCATGGCCCCTTAGTTATGCGTGGTTCCACTTTTCCTATCCCCGCATCTTCAGCGTCCCCGTAAAATTACACACAAGCAGAGAGACAGAAGCACTGACGGACTCTGGCTACTTGCTACTAAAAGTCTCTTCTGAAATGGACTGTTCAGACTGTTGTTGTCATCACAGTTACTGTGTCTTGTGGTTAGTGGCGAATCGGTTTTTTTTTCTAAAGTGTTTTTTTCAGAACTTTGTCGTAGACAAAAATCTACGTGGTGTGTGACGTGGTAAGTAGTTCACTGTAATCGTCTAAAATTTTACAGTTAAACGACTGGATGGGTGCGAATGGGGATAGGCCTATCCCATGCGGGGATCAGGTGGGGATGGAGATACCTTTAATCGAGTACCAGCTTCGGCTGTGGTAAGGGCGCGTATGTCACCTCCTCTGCCGGGTGGTAGGTAACACTGTATAATCTCATAGACTCTATGGCACGTGTGTTCCGGCAGCGGTGTTAAGTTGCTAAATGCTGTGCTCCGTTTACCTTTACCTTTACTTTTACCTTTACTTTACCTATAAACGGAGACGGCTGAGAACGGGTTCGTACTTCATGGGTATTGGATATGGACGAGCTGTGAATGGATACTTATCCACCTTAGCCTAGCTGCGTAACATGGTTGACAACGATGCCGAGCGACGCTGGCTGCTGACGCGCTCCATGTTCATATTTTCACAGACACGCATCGCTGATTCGAAACGGCGAAACAGATTCGCGGCGGACGCTAAACGAGGCACGAGATAAACACTGTTATGGACGTTAGCGTCGAGGGACGGACGAGAGCGGGCTCCTGCCGGCTCCGACGAAGACGACCGATCGAATTCGACGAAATTTCCCGTGCAGGGAGTGATCCTTTCATCGGCCGTCAGTTCTCGGCATTATCCGCCTCGTGTGGCGTCGTTTTGCTCGCCAGTCTCAGCCCACCGACTTTGTCCAATCAATAAGAATTACAGAAGTTTACTGTCGTTTAGGCACGAAACTGTTTGGTTTAACGCCTCCAGGCATATCGTCAGCGACACAAGATCAAGTTGAAGTTAAGTTCGTGTTTACAAGAGATTCAGCTGTCGCAGACGGACAGCGCGACGACACTCGTGTCACGGTCGACGTGTTGTAAACGAAAGCGGACGCGCAGTGTCGTCAACTTGCTACAGTGAAGTACGTGAAGTACGTATTTTTACTGTAAGCCACCCAACCGACTTATTCTGATTTCCCGGAAACGTATAAATTGACCGCGTCAAGAGAACAGCATCGGTATGACTCAGCCGCCGAGAGCTTGTCGTCGATGTATTGCGTGATGACGGCAAGCGATGAATATTGTGGTCGAGATATCGGTCAAAAACAGCGACAAAATGTCACGTTTAATGGTATACACCTCGTCTCAAAACAACTGTATTTTTGAATAATTCGGTAAAATCATCCGATTAAATAATTCTTAGTATACAAAATCTTGACAAACATTCACATAAGTGATTATGAACCTGTCTACCGTACCCGCAAAATGCTACCGCTGTACCCTGTGAAATGCAGAACTCATGCAACTAATCGAAGTTTAGTTGTTTCCCTGAACAAGTAGACGGTTTTTAATCAGCTATGAGTCATTCTGTTATTCTGGAGGTTTATACCGGACGGACGACTCAGCGTCGCCGTCAGGGACGAGAACCGCCTCCGAAATGACCTATATTGTGTCGAGTGGGGCGTTAAACTCTACTCCAACCAACCAAGTCAGGGACGAGAGTACTGACCTGAGGAGATGAACGCAGCCGTGACGAAGACAAGGCTGAGAGACAGGACGGAACCCACAGTCAGCTGACTCATTGCCCAATCAACACCGCGCGTATTGCGTCCTGTTGTGACACCGGCGACTATGTCGTCAGCATGCTGCGCCGGCGCCGCTTTGAGCTCTTAGTGTCAGCGGCTGTAGCCACAGCGACTAGCTGCTACTGCTACTGCTGCTGCTGCTGCTGCAGTGGCCGGCTTTCATTGACGCTTCAGCCTTCAGTGCTAATACATAATCTGACAGCGAGCATTTTCTATTTCACCGTTTGGCTTCGGTATACTCGATTTTGTTGTTAAACAATAACGAACGTGTGCTTTCCTAATTTAGATACTACTTAGTGGTTCAAGATAATCCTGTTTTATGGTTTAGATTGCACAATCTGTATTGTTTTCAAGTAAATTACAAGAATTTTGGCTTATTGATAAAATAACTTGTAACTACATAGGGGGCCTAGTCAGTCTTTACCGCGCGATGCTATGCATCCGCAGTACTAGCCATGGCCCTGTGTCCGTCCGTCTGTCTGTCCGTCACAAGTCGGTGTTCTACTAAAACGGCTAAACGTAGGATCACACAAATAACACCACATGATAGCGCAGGGACTCTAGTTTTCTGTTGCCAAAGATCTCCGCGAAATTCGACCGGGGTCACCCCCCTACGGGGGCGCCAAATGCAGATGGGGTGGGTCAAAATCGGCGACTTTCCAGAAATAACCGGCTATATCTCAAAAACGGTATAGGATAGACGCATGGTTTCTATTAAAGTCGATAGGACGTCGTATGCGCTCTATCGCATGGTGACATTGCCGATGACCTTGAGTGCCCCCTAACCGCCCCAAACCACCCCATTTTCTGCATTTTGCACCGCCATTCACAGATTCGTAACGGGTGAACCTAGAGACTTCAAATTTGGTACATTGACTTACCATAGCAAGTCCCACCCTGTCGATAAAAAATCTTCCCTGAAAGAGGCGTGGTCAGAATTTAGAATTTTACACCCCATGTAAAATCTCCGCAACGGCTAATGCTAGAGACTTCAAATTTTGTACACGGGTCGGCCATGCGA
>Ga0126332_10000903_pt1 | contig 10251 bp, 6 predicted proteins | sample InaspJWI42metaG_FD_94482 | JGI IMG/M metagenome (GOLD analysis project Ga0126332, IMG submission 94482) | Marine gutless worms symbiont microbial communities from Oahu, Hawaii - Inanidrilus sp. 2 OAHU.JWI-42 metaG | ecosystem: Host-associated > Annelida > Digestive system > Unclassified | place...
CGATGTAATGGACTTAGCACAGTCACCGAAATGTGACGGGAACTGAAGAAAATATCGCAGGTTGCATATCGACAACCGACAGTCGACACAAGATTTCATGCTATCTATAATATTTTAGAAGCACTAACATTATTTCAGGTACGTCTGCGAAGACTGGTTTTTGAAGCGCGCAACAATGGTGCGTGTTTTGTCGGTTCAGAAATGGCATCGCTGGCGTGCGTAGCGGGCCAACTATGGACCTCGTAGTTCGGCGGTGAATACAACAGCGTGGGCTGCGCCGGTGGGCCGGCCGGCGTGGTGTGTGTGTTTCCGGCGTGTGTGGATCGTTGATGATCGCGTCAGGGTTGGATGCTCGCGGCGGGCGCGCGGGCACTCGCTAACATGACGTCAGTCAGCGCATCGCTAGGCGAGATAAAAGCGCCCGGTGCTGGGCGTCGTGCGTAAGGCGTCACGCCTCGCGTAGCAATCGTCATCAGCGACCGACTGTCACGACACTGCGATCGACAACTGAGAGCGCCGCGTGAGAAAACACGCATACTAGTCTCGACTTCTTCTGCGCTGACTACAGGTAAGCAAAATTACATTACGAATCCATCCTACTCGTTACTTTTCAAACCATCTGCACATAGTTGTAATAATAATTATTTTTTACCCCAAGTTGTATAGATCCCCGGGGTTGAAAATTAAAAAAACTAAAACCAGGCTGTAAAGGCTAGGTGTCGATTTTTTCTTCAGCCGTGAAGGTCTCATTGAAGAGAATGGAGCTGTATCGCTGTATAAGCATGCTGACTCGCTGGAAAAAGTACTGCTGTTAAAGTTGTGATTTATTGCGCCATTGTCACTAAAGGAATGTGCCCAGTGCAACATAAGCTTGGTCCTACAAGTCACTTGTCTCAATTGACCAGCTTTGCCGTCACAAACAGAAAAAAGTAAATGTGTGAATTGTGATAAAAAGTAAACAAACTAAATACTTGGTAAAAGAATTAAACAAAATGTTCCCCTGTTTGTAAGCTACGTATTTAGGAAGCAGTCTACTACTGTTTTGCCCACAGGGCGCGGCTGGCATACTGGCATAATGACACTGAAAGGCACTTAGAGACCTTAGCGCGTTTAGTGCCCATGCAGCTTTTTCACGATGATGCCACTGTAACCAGTGCATTTAAACAATACATATAGATTCATAATAACAAGTGCTCAAAGTAATTTGATGTAAGGCCGCATCGCTGCCGCGCACTAATCTTAAATCGCATTCGCCACGGGGCGCCAATGTGCACCCGTCCCCCGGCTAATACGTGGTTGCGAGTTTGCCCCCAAACGGCGTCGTGATCGGACAGATCGGTTCATCCGTTTTTGCTCACGTCTCACTGGAGTGCCCCACACACATATGACCACGGAACGTGCGACGTGTGCAGCAATGGACCGCATCTATGCGATGCGGCTTGAGACTACAATGGCGCAAATGTGTTGAAAATCAACGGTGCAAATACTGCAGTCCTATTATGATGCTTACGGTAATGTTCAGGTTTTGCACTTTAAATAACGACAAGGTTAATAAACATAGCTTTGCTTATAGAAGCCTGTTTCGAATCGATCCGCTCAGCCCCCTTGGCACAATTTGATCTGAGATTCCAGAAAAAGTCAAACTTTTCAGTCATTCCCCTGCCCATATAGTTTATTTTGAAAGACGCCATAGTTTTCAGTTGAACAGTCACGACCAGTATAGTACACTGTAGTAGGCCTATAATCATTAATGTTGCTGCGAAGAAGAAACTGAGAAAGGCATTTTCTCAGGCAGTAGGCCTATGCTGTAAAATATAGCAGCAGCTTTCACGACATTGATCCGCCTGCAGTGCATTCAGAGATGCATTGGTGGCCGTCACGAATGACTTGCGCCGTATTGACATGACTGGATATAGGCCTCCATGTCGTTATAGCAACATCGACTTCCTAGCCATCGATCTTATACGCAGTAGGACGCGACCCGTCAACCCGCATTATACGTGAACGCGCACCTGCGCCAAACAGCTTGATACTGGTTTCTTCCGGCTGAGCTTCGTGCATTCTGTGTGATAATACTGAGCTTTTTCAAACGTAACCGAGGAACGTTCCGCAGTAGCGATTTTACTCTGTTATCCAACGATTCAACGGCATTCTGTTTTGTGTTAGTCTGCCAGAAATTCCAACATTTTGTCCACAAATAGTCGAGATTTAGGCCCCATCGGTTAGTTCAAGTTCAGTAGGCCCCGTTGTCGCATATGAAGACAGTTGATTATAACGAACTGTATTATATGCACGCAGCAATATTGTCTGATAATATCACAGTATAAATTCTTGCATTTGCACATCTTTGTAACGCAACCTTTTGCTGAAACACGACTTAAATGCTTTGTTATAGACAGCTCCAATACTCTTCTCATGCATACGTTCGATCGCCGTTCCACGCCTTTTACCCGGTAAATCAACAATCGAATGCACTTGACAGCCTTCACTTAAACAACATTCCTTGTGTAACCGTGAATTTTGACCTTTAACATCGACTTTCAAACTTGAGCTGAAATACAAAGTCAAGGATTAGTTAGCGCCTACTTTAAAAATTATTGCCTGGTTACACACACGCCAGACCGATTGTTCTATATATCTGGACTTCTAATGTGGCCACTGAATGTCTAATTCATTTGACGTTGGATCACACGTCAAATCAACAGCAAAATAGCAGCCTACTTCTGCACAGCTTAATCAACCATTGGATCAACTAAATCCAGCGTTTGGGCGGTAATCTGCCATTGAAACGCCCCCTAAATTTGTTGAGTCGATATTTATTTAGATAAAGGCATCTGCATATGCAAACCGATAGCTACTGCTATATATTATGGTCGATTCGTAGTGTGTAGGTACCTACAATATAAGATGTAACAAGTATCACCTGTCGCTAATAGACCCGCGCGACGGAATCCGGCTGTAGACAGAGCTTGATGATTACTGTGATAAACTAGCGGTCGACTGTCGGAGTTCGGATGTATTGTCAACTTAGCTGACCGACGATGGTCCAGTTTATCACGCTGTGAGCATGCACCTTGTCGAGCTAAGTCGATTACACGTTTCGACGATCGATATGCCTAAGCAAAATATTTTAAGTCCGGGGTTTGGGACAAAGTTCCAGAGATAAGTGTTTTTATTTTCGTGGATATCCGAACTTCATTATAACACAGTATAGTATAGGTGGAAGGAAGCTCCCACGCCAAAAACCGGATCTGTTCGTTCAGCCGTTTCGATAGAACACCGACTCGTGACAAGCAGACACAGACATAGGGCGACAGCTAGTATCCGAGCTAGTATATAGTCACTATTATGTCTTTTTGTATCATTTCGTGTGTGTTATTGTGTGTGTGTGTGTATTTTATTTTTGTTCATGCTGCATTCGTGCGTATTAAACTGATGATGATGATGATGATGATGATGATGATAACAGTCCCATCCTTCTCGTTTTATTGTTTTATTATATGATCTCTGAGTCTGTGTACGTGTATCGACAAATTGATTAATTGACAATCTATATTTGCTGGAGCTAATCCCGGTCCTTGGCATACACAGCACGGAGGTGGCAATGCATGTCCTCCGTGATATCGGTTTCCGTTTTGGCGTTTACTACAACGTTCGGCAAACCTAGTTGCATGCGTGGCTCAAAAAGAGGTTTGCCGAAACAGGTTATTAATTATGAAAAGCATGAAAGCATGGTGAATGATGCTAATCGATGATGAACTATACAGGTCGGCGCGCCAGTGCTTGTATAGGTTGGTTTACGGGTATACCAGCAGTCGGTTTCATTCTAACGCAAACGCAGTGCTGTAAACTTATCGATAGTGCCATTAAATGGTGTTTACACTTTGAAACCCGTTGTACAACCGGTTGAACAACCAGTTGGATGAACTATGAAAAAGAGCTTAGCCAAGCGGCGCTTTCATGACGTCATCGCGTTGACGCGTGCAGCAAGGTGGCTGTGTGGACAGTAGACTATGTGGCACGTTTGATCGAAATTTTGAAAAAGGATTATTTGTATTTTGAAAGACAAACTACGTGGGTGTATGATAGCTGAGGCCCATGTTAACTCTTACCAGGCTTTAAAACGCCCAAGCATTACATCGCCAGGCCCAGCCTGTGGGTAATACTTAACGTCAAATCATTTTTGCTCCATAACATTAACCTACCGCATACACGGAAGCATAGTACACGAGTACACCACGAATTAATTAATAATGCGCAGGCCGTAATATAAATAGTGAATATGAACATTCAAATCATTTCGTCCAGCCGGTTGTACAACTGGATGCGTCGTGTATACACACGTTTAGGACGTCGCCGGCGATATCGATCGCTGGTCAATGAACGGGTCAGAGTCGCTGAGACTAGTGTGCACGTGAGATGACTGACAACAGAACGCTACCCCGCCTACCTTAATCTATCCATTAGCCGCGTCTTGCTATCGAGAAAATACTTTGTCGTTGTGAAATTTAGTTAATGAGTTTCCCGGGATTAGTTTAGCGAAGTCGTATGTACACTGTGTCTCAAGCTAGTGCAGAAACGCTAATCAGGCGATGTTGGAAATTATACCACTTTCAGTTGCCTACTTTCCGAGAGACATTCCTGCCAAAATAATTGAAATCCAACGACGCAATTTCAAGTTACGTCCAAAAACATCAGGGGATATTTTTATGAGACACAGTGTATATGAATAAAACCAAAATATGGAGCTGTTGAAGCTGTTCTATTCCGGATATCTGGTCGGTCACATGTTTTGTGTCACCGATCGTGTTAGTGTCTTTAAAAATCTCATGCAGTTGCACTCAACAAACGGTTCCAGAGTCATAAACCCGAGGAATGTGATAGTATGTGATTAGGTATTTCTGAAGAATTAGCGGTGGAAATCCAAAACGCTCAGTTTGGACCAGTCGTTATTATGCTGTGTCTGATCTGGAGTGATACGATGCACGAATCGTGAGGGCCTCGGGTGTGGCCGAGTGAGTCTCTATACTATATCTCACACCGGTCTAACAGTGGAGTGTAGGCCTATTCACAGTGGCGCCGCCCGATGGGCAATAAAATGATCCTTGTTGTGTGGAGGGTGAAACTATGAGTGTCCTGTATTCGACGGAAATGACGGGACGGGCGTCGGTAATCGGTATGGACGGAATGCGTGCTTTTGTGTACTAAATTTACTCTGAGTGCACTGCATAATCGCGCAGTTTGTGGTGGTACTGAGAGGTACAACAGAGATGGTTACGGATGGACAGTTATGCTGGCGTGTTACTGCTCGATTGATGTGCATTTGAATGCTGTCGCTCCCATCCAAAAGCTCGACAGTGAACCGCTGCAGCATTCCTGTTGCAACCTTTTGTTCTTGACCGGAAAGTCTCGTCACTAGACGTCGATTGGGCTGTCGCTAACTTGGCCTGGTATCTGAAGTGAAGGCCGCACCATCAGCTTACTTCAATGTGATCGTAAACTTTGACCTGACCTGACCTATTCACATTCACGTAACGAAAACTGCCGCGGCGCCGGCACTGCATAAAATCGGCACGTTTAGTGGTCACCGTTACCAGTGTGCTGCTGTATATATTACTTTCTACAGTTTGTTGTAATATATTAATAATGTATAACTATACAAAGCACACATTGTCAGGAAGAATCTCTTTCAAAGTGCGGAAACCAAATTCGATATACATAGCGTGAAGTGACGTCACAGAGTCTGCGATCACGATGCGATTGCCATTTTGTGGGTATAGCGACATCATGCGTTGAGTTAAAAGGTGAAGATTTATTGTGTTATTCAAATAAAATTGAATCAGCTAGTTTAAGAAAATGTTTATATGATCACTGACTTACCAACAAAGCGTATTTAAGCGCCATCACAGTGACAAACATTTCTCAGATTTTACCTACAAGATGGCGGCAAAAATCAACTGGCATAGATATGGAACTAAATTACGTCACTGTTACCCTATGTATTATGTCGTACTAGAAAATTCTCACTCGAGGTCGCAACGACAACGTTAGCAATAATTTTCATTGCTTCCTATGGCCGCGGCAGCAAACGCGAGCAGTGTTACGTTGACAGCTGACGTATATAGCTGAACACGGACTTGTTCAGTTTAGCACTAGGCGTGGCAGTTTGATAGCAGCCCACACAGAGAGTGACACAGACTCGACACGGCATGCATGCTGCAATGTCACGGTTCGTTGAACAGAATGCTCGGCGACATAGCTGCGGGCCGTGATACCGACCGCTGTCCCAGTGGACAACCCCCTCGTCCCTGACCTTCGCGCCCTACGATTACATGACCGTTGCTGTGATTTTTATTTAGCTCGCCATCGTCGTTCAGCGTGAAAGCACTAGAGCTTTGCTGCTTTTCATTAATAGCAAAAAAAATCCCGATGACGAATTCTTTTGTCCAAGAGTCAGTCATTGTCGTACGACCAAGTGAAATGCGCGAACTCGCGCCGACCACGCCCGTGCGACAGTAACTGCGTTGGTCACCATCGGATGCTGAATGTTACCTTATCCGGATTATCCCCGAATACTTTTGGAAATCTTTAGCCATTCATACCACTTCGTTGGTCCATGTAGAACAGTCTGTCCGGTGTGTGTTCGTTTCCGGGCATAATTTTTGAATTCAACGACGCTTGGTTAAAAGATAAAACGTGCGGCGCATGACATGCCACTCTATCCGTAGCTTAAAGGTCCGTTCACACGCACGCTGCGCGTTGCTGTCTCCAGCGACAGCTGCGCTATGCGTTGCTACGTGAGAGACAGTAACTCCGTGTATTTCAGTGGTGGCGTCTACACATCGCGCAGCGAAGCGCAACGCACAACAATGCGCAGCGCAGCAACGCGCAGCGTGTGTGTGAACGGCCCATAAGATCGACCGATACTTCGTCTATCTCGAAACCTGTTGACAGATATAACCGCAGTGCATGACAGTCGCCGATCTGTTCAATCCGTTGCCTTCTTTTTCTTACGACATAGGCGCTTGGATGATCTTAAGTTCTAGGCCTAATACCTGCAGTGATTGGTATTCGGCAAGAATATTATTGCGCACCCGCCCACACACGAGTGTCGTATAAGATTTACGAGCCTGGCTGATTGCGCCACACGTTGTCACGGTACTACGACCCGCAATAGTCAGTCCGCCGCTAGGCGTACATAATATCGTATATACCATGGCATATATATAGGCAAGGGAGCTACTAAATGTCGCCAGTTGTCAAGGTGAACGGCCGAGCGGTGTGTACGATGAGAAGGGACGGGCATGTCACGGTTTGACGGCCGCATTTTATTATCATCGCCATCGCGGCCAGCCGGCCGAGTCACGACTCTCATAACGACGTCGTCACGACGCAGCCTAGGCTACATGATATCGCATAAACATGTCAACTGTTCTGGATACTTGCGATTTTGCCCGAGGAACAAAGCGAATCAGCGCCATGGTTACGGGGCCCTAGCGTAGCACTAAACGTCAACAAAACATGGACAGATCTCAACGATTTCTGGAGGCAAAAACAGACCGATGAGACAGGCTTATGATCCGCTGTGTTTGACATTTTTCGTTTTGTAATATTAATTAAAATATTTGAATATGCAGTCACTAGCCGCCATGGTATATCTTTGTGGTTTGTAGAAAAAACAAAGAGTGCCGTACCCCATGAGGAATGTAGGCGGGGTACTCTTCTCCCTGACATAAGCCGTGAGCTGATAGGTGGATAAACCACTGGTCTGTGATGAATGGCCAGTGCGACGCCGGCTACCGGGTTACCTTACCAGCCGCAGGGCATTGCCGCCCCTTGACTGGTACCAAAATATACTGCTTGGTGACAGAAGCACGTGTGTGCGAACAAGTAACAACTTGCTCAAGCTCGGCTTATACACATAAAAATAAACCAAAGTACACATTACAGATTACTAATGAGCATGTCGCAGTAGCGTAGAGGTTAGCGCGTCCGACTGCGGTGTAGGAACCCGGAGTCGAATCACACCGCGGACGCTTGTGTTTATCATAACGGCCACTGAGATATACAGCCTTGGGCATGGGCTGTACACTGTTACTGTAGTTCCTAGGTCGACTCAGCCTTCCATACTCCGTGGGACGGAGAACTGAGTATCAGCTTTCGGGCTGAATAATAATAACAATGGCGATAGTGGATGTGGATGGTAGCAGCCTACCGGCGGACTCACAGCCCAAGTTGTTTGGCTTGGTCTGAGGGTTGGCAGCCATCTGGCGTAAAGTCTGTATTCATCAAGTGAACCGGGTGAACTCTCGCAATGGCTCTGCGCCATGATGACAGCAACATAAATATCGTCGTCGTATTATTATTATATTCGACTGGAAACACATTATACTTCTTAACGACCGGGACATCAAGCCTTGGGTAATTTGATCAGAGTGGCTAGATTTATTATAGCGAATATTGTTGTTGTTATGTGAATAGTTCACGGACAAAGACAAAATGTCGAAGCCACGAACGTTGAATGGCATTCTCTCTGCTGTCGCAGCTGTTGTGGTCATCTTGCTCCTACCGACTTCGACCACGGCGCAGGACCGTAAGTACCGTATATCGTTCATGTACACCTGAGATATCAGAGTCGTAGAAATACGGCCAAACTTACCAGATCAGAAGCTAAACAAGGACCATATTATCTTAGACTGTAGTGAGTTTTCTAGCACACTGTCACAACTGTAATCCTTCACGCATAGGCCTACTAGACGTAACCAAAACGAGACAACACGTGTTTTTTTCGTTTATATTGTCTTGTGACACTATCTTAGATCACACAGTTTATTTTAGTGCAATATTTTGTTGGAGTTTTCTGTTACATTCAGGATACATGCTAGAAGAATTTATGTTTGATAACTGAAAGCAGGTTGAACCTCGTATTAGTACTTTTTGACGTAGAGACTGAACTGTTTTACCTATAGCCTACTGAGAACAACTTTTCTAGTCAATAGTATAATCATCACCACAAAGCGCCTCTGATTCGCTTGAAGCTTTTTCATCTCTTTCTTCGTAGCATGCTCTTCTTGAGCGTAGCCGTGTTCACAATCAAAGCAAGTGTACTTGAGGTGCTGCCTACTTTCACGCGTAAATAGGAAAGTCAGATGTTGAACGGTCTCAGACCCGATACAGTGGCTTCAAGTCACATGTGGTAAGGTCTTCCTGTACGTAGTTTCCAGTCAGATGGGATGGAGGCTTGATCGAGTCATGGTGGGGGCTTGCGGGATGTGGCACTCTACGAATCTATTTTTGATTTGATTTTGACTGCTGTTGGACATTTACGTGTGTAGTATCGAACGTGACGTGTCCGCGGGCGGCCGATATTTTGCTTGTGCTCGATCAGTCGACAAGCATCGTTGCTGGCCAGCCGACTTACGACAATTGGTACGTCAATGTGCTCGGCTTCGCCAAGAGCATCGTCATGTCGTTTCCAATCGACCCCAGCCTAACGCAGGTCGGCGTGATCAAGTTCAGCGACCACGTCGAGAACGTTATCCTCCTGAACACGTACAGCGACCGCGATTCGCTACTGAGAGCCATCGACAACCTCGACATCAACGGCGGCCAGACCAACCTGAATGCGGCACTGATAAGTGGTACTCAGCTGCTGGACCCGAACAACGGGAGAAACAACGGCGCGCGCCCCGACGACGTGCCCAAGATTTTAATCATGCTCACAGACGGCACGGCGACGCGCGAGGCGCACCTGACGATTGGCGCAGCCGACAGAGCGAAGGCCGCCGGCATCACAATCTACACGGTTGGCGTCGGGACCGACATCGACAGGGACGAGCTGCAGAGGATCGCCTCGAAACCGGAATATTTCTTTTTCGCGTCCGACTTCTCGCAGCTCAATAGCGTCCTGCAGTTTCTCGTCGAAAACTCGTGCAAGGTGGCCAAGACGCTGCCGACGACGACGACAACTACTACGACTACTACAGCACCGTCTACGACTACGTCGACTACAACTACGTCAACTACGACTACGCCAACCACCACTACCACCACGACGCCGACCACAACTACCACAACGCCAACCACTACTACAACAACTCCAACAACAACAACAACAACCCCAACGACTACAACTACAACCCCAACGACTACAACTACAACTCCAACGACCACAACTACAACTCCAACGACTACAACTACAACTCCAACGACTACAACTACAACCCCAACGACTACAACTACAACCCCAAC
>Ga0126332_10000904_pt1 | contig 10242 bp, 8 predicted proteins | sample InaspJWI42metaG_FD_94482 | JGI IMG/M metagenome (GOLD analysis project Ga0126332, IMG submission 94482) | Marine gutless worms symbiont microbial communities from Oahu, Hawaii - Inanidrilus sp. 2 OAHU.JWI-42 metaG | ecosystem: Host-associated > Annelida > Digestive system > Unclassified | place...
GCTGCTGCTGCTGCTGATGCCGTTCTGAGAGCGGCGAATTTCGTGGGCGGGCATCCGTGCGTTTGTAATCCTTTATGGCCGTTACACTCGAGTGCTCCAACACTCTCCTCTTTGTCGTCGAACACTTCGGACTTCTGTGCCAGTCACTCGATCGTTCCTGCCGGCATTAGATCTAATTTCACTGAATTACACGCCACTTATTTTGCCGCCGTATAGCACGCTTGGCGGCGTGCACATGTTGTCAATTATCTCGGCGAACTCAAGATTTATGATTGCAGTTACGGTCGAATAATTTTCATTTTTAGTTCTCGATCGCTATTAGGCTTATGCCTCGGTGCGTAGTCCAAATGGCGTGTTATACCTTTCCAGTTTTCTGTGGCACAGGACTCGCCATTTTTGGATGATCCTTGTTATCTGTTTCTGCCGAAATTATGGACTACACGTTGACACCTCATGTCTGCCTTTTTGTCTTGTCTCATGCCTAACGTTAAGCCAAGAATGGAAATTTGCACAAAGTTCAAATTTGGTGTTTGTGTTCACCTAAGAAGTGCCATTTTGAGGTCAGCAGGTCAAAGGTGAAAGTCACAAGGCATTAAATCAACAAACGAGCGCACTGTTTAAGGGTAACGGTAGACCTAATGAATTGATCACCCTCCATTTGCTCCGGTCTCAGGTAAGAGTATGGTTCAAGTCGGCCGTGCTCATGTACATGTACAAGGCCACTCGTGGAACTGCGCCGTTATAATTGAGTCAACTGGTTGGTTCGCCGATCTGCCTGGTCGGCGTTCCCTCCGCTCTGCTCGCACTAATCGTCTGCTGGTACCGTCTGTGAAACTGTCTACCATCGGCGGCCGGGCCTTCCCGATCGCCGGACCCACCATCTGAAACAACCTGCCGGACAACGTGATATCTGCCCCGTCTCTTTCAACTTTCCGTCAGCATTTAAAAACATTTCTGTTCCAGGCCTCGTTCCCGGTAAATTATTCTCCATGTCCAGTGGATCATGAAGTGACTTTATTACTTGGACCACTCTAAAAATACATGATTGATTGATTGATTGACAGAAAGGTAGATCTTACTTGTAGCGCATCGCCGCACAACTTTGCTGCTGCTGCGGCTGCAAGTTATCACGGAACTTATAACTTTAATTTTCTTTTATTTAAAACGCTTTCTGTTATTTAATTACCACCTTACATTGCAGTTGTATTTGTCTCACGGATGAAGCGGAATAAATCATTGCAAAATATAGTTTCTGAGATATTCGCTTGTTTTGGCGCGGGAATGTTTTTAAACTGATGGTGCCATCACGTGCGTACTGTGCATTGCACCGACAAATAAGAAAGCACTTTCGCGGTGAAAAATCATCGTACAGAAAATTACAACTTCGCAAGTGACTGGTAATTTCATAGTCTGTTGAACGAGGTCCTTTACAACGATGCAGTGAAGCGCTAACTACGTCCTTGTTCCTCTGCCGCTAAATCTGCCTCGTGGGAGCTGTCCTGCAGCCGCATCCCTCGACGATCATTAATCCTCCTCGTCGCCAGCTTTCTCCGCAATCACGGCGTCCGTGGGCAGCGTGTTTATGAATATTAATTATCGTCGTAGTGAGGCGCTGGTGTCCGTGTTTTGCAGGTACTCGATACTGGCAAACGGGACGCTGATCATTCGACGAGTGGACGACAGCGACGTCGGAATCTATGAATGTGTCGGTGTCGGTCGAACTGGACCCGTGCAGACCTACGCCGCGGAACTGCTTCTTGCCTGTAAGTCAAACATTGCTTCCATTAACCCATTAGTAACTCTCCGGTCTGTAGAAAAAGAACCGAAACCGTCGTTGCTGTGCTGGACGGTTAATAATCAGCAATATATCGCTAGCGATCGGTTTCGGATGCAGTACCATTTTGTTAAAACACGAGCACGGTTTTTCGGACTGCGATTGAAGACAGGCTATTGAACTGAACAGATTATTGTCTCTTCAGCGTGCAGCAGGTAGCGTAGACACTGGAAGAGAATATTGTGTTGTCTGCATCTGACTTTACCCGCTGTCTGCAGTCGTATTATGACATGTCCGGTATGCCGTATGTTAGCGTTATCGGCGTATATCAGACGTGTAAATCGACTGCTGGAGACGTATTGCTAGTTAACGGGCGTACATGTATATTCTGCCTCCAGCAACTGCGCTGCACACGGCCGCATCCTCAACGAGATATTTATGCATCTGTCTTTATCACTGCGATGAGTGGCGGACTACAGTCGTGCACTGGCCGCTCCCAGTTGCTGCGGACGCTGTTTATATCGTCAAATCACGTCGACCGTTGTCTAAGACTGGTATATCGGCTGTCATGGCGTAGCGTGCATTGTGCTCTTTCACTTTTCATCTCCTCCGTCTTTTGACGGCTTTAGTTTTTTTGCTCTGCCAGTTTGAGACGTTACGTTTTAGCACTGTTCCACCTGTCTCTTACTGAAGAAAAATAATTTTAAAATACCGATAGATTTTAGTAGTAAGAACTGTTACTTTTAGTTGTTTCTTTTAGATCATTTACAAGACAGATATATGAGCTATAACGAGAAAAGATACGTGATACTGCTTGATAAGCTTGCATATCGATTGTATTTCGGTGTTTATTGTATATTGATTTTTTGTTTGTTTTTTCTATCACTCGATGATGAATAAAGTTGTTCATTGTGTCTTCACGGAGATTTGGTGACAAGAAAGGGGTTGGGTTTACTAAAATGTGGGATTGTGGGTTGAAGAAAATGACGAACCTATGCGAATATTACGCTAGTGAAAAATAGCCAGCACCACTAAAAGTACATTATTGGCAACATATAAGTGTAGGTGGTGTCAGTTGTGTATTATTCCAATGCTACTATGTCTGCATTGGAATAATACACAACTGAGACCACCTGCTACTATGTCTGCGGGTGGCTCGGTAGCTGAGTGGTTAGCGTGCTGGACTCAGGCGCAGGGGTTCAAAACGCAGCTGCGACGCTGTCGGGTAACAGTCTTAGGCAAACTGTTCACATTGTTCATCGAGCAGCAAAATTGGTAGCAGCCCTCTTAAGGGTTGCGGAGGTAACTGCAGGCCTGGCGGAAAGTAATGGTAACATACCGCCGGGTTTATGACTCACATCACCTGCAGGCTGACTGCCAAGAACCGGGATCACCTCAGGAACCCTACGCTCGGCAATCGAGTATGGGCTACCTTTTACTATGTCTGCGTATAGGCCTACTGAAAACCCATCCTACGGCGATCATTATAGATGTAGAAATCTTCGTGAGAAATTGCCTCATTTGCTGCGTCACATTCCGGCGCGACTAGGTCCATCACTTTTCGATCGTGCAGCGGTTTCAGCGCCCTCCGTAGTGCGCTGTGTGAAATACAGCCAGCTGTCGCCGTACTGCGAGTATTGTAAAGGCGTGTCGACGAGCTAGCATCAGAGGGAGCGGGGGCATGCATGCAACATCCGCGGGAGAGGTCAGCGATGACCGCCCGCTGGTGTTTCCGACAGCGCGCGGTTACTTCTCGCTCACGTTACGCGTCCTGTGGTCACTCAAAGGTCATCGTCTGACCACGAGTTCGCAGCTGCTGCTGTCCGGCGGGCAGACCGGCAGCATGCGTGACCGGACATTTGCCACCTCATCTCCCCCGTGGACACTATGCCTGCCCCCGAAATCAACCGTCGCAGACATTTTCACACCCCCACTTGGAGTTAGGGTCAGGTACGGGAGGCTGACGTCCGTGATAACGATATTCGGGGGAGCAGGTGTCCTGGGGGCAAATGTCCGGGGGCAGCTGTTCTAGGGAGTCGGCAGAATACACCGGTATGTCGGTGATATGGACGGACTTGTACGATATCGGCGATTAGACGTCGACATTCTGCGCTGTGTCAGCGTGTGCGTCGACGACCTTATCGATGTAGGGCACGGCCTGATCTGCAGACACAGTCGCCTCACGTGGAGTCTCATTAGATCGATCAGCTGGAAGCCGAATTGAGATATATTTATAGGCGTGTAGGCCTAAATCTGCACCTAGTCGGTATAAGTCTCGAAGGAACCAACTCCATATCTTCTTCGTTTCGTGCCGCATGATGGGGTGTTGCCGTGTCGACGATGGCTTTCTCCGTGCTGAGTGGATGGATCCCAGTGTTAACTGACTGCACATCAGTAGGCCTACATAGTAAGCAAGTTGCGATGCATTTGCTAAGCCATTATCAGCCAATACACCGTGAAATAACGTCGATATTATTCCGCTCTGGTTGTCAGTTGGTGGTCTGAAGATGGTTTCCCTGATGATTATTGTCATAGCCATTATACGGACTTGCATACCTTGCCAGTTTGTTCACCACAACTCAAAGAAACCCCAGGCTGCTTTTCTGGAACGCGAGTTTCAGTTCGGGATAAATGGTACGTCCACTGTAAATCTTTGCCTACAGTATTCAGAAGTGTTACTGGCGCTGGCCGCTTCTAGCGTCTGTCCGTGTGTCTGTGCCGTCGATCGATATCTGCTGGCGCCAGAGAGCAGCAGCGGCCAGCGTCTTACATTGCATACGAGGGACGAGGATCGACAGACTTGCTGTTATTATCATTTCAGTCTAGGGCGTGTATAGCATGAGTCAGCTGTTGTGACGCACAGTTCAATTTACTGTCGACGAACTAGTCCAGGATGTGATCGAATGTTTTCCGCCCCGTCAGTCGCCGACGCGGCTAGAGAGAGTTAGAGCGGCCGCCCATCATCCAATCAGTTCTGTCGTCTACAATCCGCGTCGCAGGCGCCTTCCTGCAGTGGCGGAACTGAGGGGACAGAGGGGGGGCGGTGCAGTAGTTGGCACAGTGGGCGGTGCATGGGGCGGAAAACAGGCTTGTCAAAACTATTTTATGACCAAGGAATACACAAAGATGAGTGTGATAAACTTTTCTGAATGAGGCCAAAGTAACCTATCACAGCAAACTTTTGTTGTTTTGGCTACCAACTTGTTTGGGCATCAATTTTTCCATTTCCCGCCCCCAAATTGGGGAGGGGTGCACTTCATTGCTTCTGCCCCCGGGCGCCGAGAACCCTGGTGACGCCACTGCAGGCTTTCTGGCCGGTGACTCGTGGATCACGCGTCGCCGGTTCGAACTGCCGGAGTTCCGCCGAGTTTTATCACATCGCTTCGTTCTATCGACGACGGCATCTCGTCCGGGGCGAGGGGAGACGGACTGGGCCCGGGCCGCGGCGCTGTGCGGCGGGCGATGGCGGGCCTCGCGCCGCCGGCAACTCCGTGGACGCCCGACTGCGCGATTGGCGTCCACGTAATTGCTCTGCGCCTCGGCGGTGTCCAGTCGATGCGGCTGCGACCGTGATCGGACATTTGTTCCCCGTCCATCTGCCCTCCGTGAAACTACCATCGCGTCTATCTGCTCTCCTGGTCAGGGTTTAGGGTTAGGAGGTTATGGCGTGATGGTGCAACGGTGTAGGGCGTCGGACTTGCGATCTAGGGCTGCGTACAACGACTCTGGGCAAGTTGTTCACACCCGTGTACCTCGACGCCGACAGACTTCGCTGCCATACGGCGTCGTTAAAGAATCGGGTACCTTTACCTTTGAGGTTGGTTAGGGTTGTGATTGGAGGTGCGGGAGCAGAAATCTGCAATGGTGCTTTTTGGGTTGGAGGCATGGGGCAAATGTCCAACGTTCGGCTGGGACTTCATGGCTGTCGACCGCAAAGGTCGAGTGATCGTCCGTGTTGCGTAACTTAGTCATCACTGCTCGGCTGTCGTCGTGTACCGGCGTTTAGTTGATGACCGTCGAGCCGTCAGCTCCCTGCAGGAAAGTGCATGGTGCCGAGAATCAATGTGGTGGCGGATTTGGTTTGCGTTCTTTGAGTCCATTCTAGGTCCGGCTGTATACCACGCTCAGTCAACTTTGTCCGTCAGTCATCTCTTTAGTGTCGTCGTCATGGCAATACGATACGATACGAGATGCTATATTATCTACTGTATCTATGTTCACAAGGTTGACGCGCAGGGCATTAATATTAAGTGGCGGGCGTTGCCTCAGGCCCGGCTGGCTATGGGCCCGGCTGGCTGTAGCTGAATACACGCTTGCCCGGCGGGCGGGTATTCAGCTAGTAATAATAACAATAATAAACAGATTTGTGTAGCGACGTAAGGTCGTAGCTTCAGAGGCGCTGGGGCCAGGCAGCGTGTTAGTGATCAAAGGAAGAAGAGAAAGCCTGGGAACAGAGGAATGTCTTTAGTCTAGACTTGAAAACTGCAACAGATACACTATTGAGAACAGTTTTCACTTTTCAGTAGTGAGTTCCAGACTGCCGTTGCAGAATCGCTGCAGTAGTTACTGACCAGTGACCACCTTGTCGGTGCGGCTAGTAGAGCAATCGGTCTGGTGTGTCTGGTGTGTGACTGTGTGTTGTAGCTGACCGTTAGCTGACCGTCTGACCGTCAGTAGATTTAGATTCCAGACTGCAGTTCAGATGTCGGATATCGTTTCCCCAACTTCGCTTTAACTTTTCATACCGAAACATATCATTTTGTGACCTTGAACTTTCACCTATGATTTCGACCGTCTTACTTCACCTGGATAATGTCAAGATCAGCCATGACAGCGTGCCCAGTATCTAGGTCCGGGGTCATTTCGTTTGAAAGTTATCATCGGGGCACACACGTCGGACCGGCTGCTTTACTTGGACCAGTGAAGTGGTCGGTACAGGAAGTTGATCTGGCGTCATCGACCACTGACACTCATCGTGACGTCAGCGGCGTTGAAACCAGCTACAGTGTGATACGTATCTGGACACACGTACAGTACAGCGCTGGCACGGAGTCCATGGCACAGGCATGTACAGAGGATCATGATAGCGCACAGTTTGCACACCGGCTTATGACTCGGTCTTCAACTGCATGATGCATACCGCCGTGCAGTCGGCATCTTCGCTCCGAGATCATGTGTACTATACACGTCGATGCGGCAGCAATTTATAATGCCCATCTGTTTGATCAGACGATCTCGTTCGAGTCGCTCGATCGCCGTGCTCTGCCGGCCGGTCGTTCGACGAGCTGTCGAAGGAAGCGAGCCGTCGTCACTGCCGATGCCGCCGCCGCCGCCATGGCCGTGGATGTCTGCATCACCGCGCCGGTCGACGTAGATCTAGTGCCATGGACTTCGTCGTACCGCCGCCGTCACTGCGTGGTACTCGTCCACGCGGCGAGGCTGGCGAGCTGTCATCGAGCCGCTTTTGGCGGTCACCGTCTGCGCCGACAAGTCTGTGGCAAAAATGTAGGACATTTGCCCCCTCTGACATCTGCCCCGGACCTGACCCTAACCCAAAATCATAACGCCTGACGTAATAACCTAACTCTAACCTCGAACTCCCTGTAACTCTATAAACCCCATCACTAAACGGTATGCAGGTGCCCGCGATGGTATAGTTTTCGGAGGGGCAGGTGTCTGGGGGCAGATATCTGGGGTGGGGGAAAATGTCCGGTCGTGGATTGACTATGGCAAAACGGGCACCTGTTGAAAGACTGGGCAGTTTTCAGCCGACTGTTTCTGATAGGATGTCGGGCCTTTAAATCACATATCTGTGTGTAACAGTGTATCAGTGAGCTGCACTAAATTCACCCACACATCGTATCGGCGGCAGTCGTTATCGACACGCTTGATAAACGAGCGAACCGAGTCGATTTATCGTTATCGGTGATAGAGATGAACGTCTTGAAAACCTTTGTTCATCGTGCATAAAGTGACTTGTTGACTCATTTAGGAATGGACAAGGTATACAGTTGCCACTCGCCTCGACAGGCAGAATCCTTCAAGTTCACGAAAAATACTTGTACCGATCACTTTCAGTGGTGTAGGTAGGGCATTCGATCGGGTGTGTGTATGTGTGTGGACAATAACTTTCAAACGAAGTTACCTTCAGCCTTGATAGAATTTGTTGGCCTTCTAGTCGTACATGTAATTGGATTGATTGTACATGTACTTGGTCGAAGTTGCGTTCAGGTCGATTTTACTCTTTTTTGGTGAAGAACTTTTTGCCTGAGGGATATACATTATTGTCAGTGACGGTGCCGGTGTATTTGCTAAGTGGCTGCTGACACGTATATTGTTCACGCAGCAGTCCGTCAACCGTAAACCAGCACTCTAGCGCTATAAAACTAATCTTTCGTGCTCGACAGCAGCTGAATCCATTGTAGACTGTCTGCGCTTGACGGTGGAAGTCGTAAATCTGCGTAAACGGTAGTGACACGCGGTTGATGCGACTGAGCAGCTGGCCCGCTGATAAGATAATTCAACTCACGCGGCGCGGCGCGACATCCGCTGCGACGACTGTAGGACATATTTGCCCCCGGACCTAAAGGCTGAAGTACCTAAACTTCTCGAACTCATGCCGCATTGGAGTGCATGTGATACAACTCGCTGAGCACAAACGCACCTAGTTTCGCTGCAACCAATCAAGTCGTAACGCTGACGCGCGTGACCAATGGACGCGTCGTTAGTGCCAGATTCCACTACACGGACCGGACCCGACCAGACAAAGTCCGCCGACTTGTCGGAGACCAGACCCGGGTCCCCGACATAGTCTGGTCGGGCCCGTCTAGTGGAATTTGGACTTGGATACGCGTCGTGTATCTAAGTCGACTTACTGCAGGTCAGTTCGGGCCAGTTCAATTCGTGCTGTGGACCATCCTTAACGCTAACCTATTCAATCTGCTAACCCGAACCCTACGACTCTAAACCCTAACCTTAACCAGGGGCAGATGTCTGGAGGGGGGAAATAACCGATCACGACTGCGGTAGTCGCAGGATCTTTTACCGTACGTCGCCGCGTGGCATGTTTTTGTCGTGTCACCCTCGCGCTGTACCAAGCGCTTGTCCAGTACCTCCCCGTACCGTACATACGACAGCCTTGCGTACAAAAACTCCATTTTCCTGCCTCCGCCGCCACTCCCCTCCGGTCGACTGACGCGTTTTCCGGTTCGTTAAGCCTCGTTCACAGCACACGAACTGAACTGATTTGCAGCTTGCAAACACTCCAGTGTGAACAATAACAGTCCTATTGGAATGCACATGCTCAGAACTATATGACATTCGGTACCATGTCAATGTCTGTAGCCAATCAGTGCAAAGTAGGTCGTGACGCTCACGCGCTGGTCTGCGCGCACGACCAACTAACGGTGTAACCGGGTCGACTTGTTCAGGTCAGTTCATGTGCTGTGAACGAGGCTTTACTGGCTGCTGGCGTGCCAAAGTCGACCAGACTGCATTAACGGGCCACGGCTGACTTGATGTTTGCATAACCTCGTGTCGCGTTGTCTGGACAGCTGCTGGGCTGGTCTGACCATGGACTGGACTCCTGTATACTGGTCTCCGTGGTTTAGTGAAACGTGCCTGAGCGAATCTGATAGGCTAGTCATCCGATAGGCTACCGTGCCGACTGACCAGTGGTCCACTGATCGATTTAGTGGCCGCACAGCCGCGAGCGACCTGGTTCGATATACGACCACATCTGTTGATGAAATGCCGTACGTCCGGTCATTCGCGGTCACTTAGACGCCAAAACAAACAACCGTACAAAGTAATTTGGCGAGCGGCGGCATCGCCGGCGCTCACCTACTTTTCTAATTGCATCCGGATGTGATTCCACCATTCCAGGCAAAACCCACCAAAAGATCCCACCGGACGGAAGATATAGATCCCTTCAGATACACTGTTCCTCGAGCTCACATCAGTCTGCTCACGCCAATCGCCAAATGGCATCTCGATCGGTTCTTCCATTTTTGCACAGCACACCTGTGTGCCCATAACACACAGACACAGAGACGAGCGATTTCGTTTTATACTGGAAGTGGCAGTCAGTTACGTTTCTGGTGCCAGTTTCGACGTCGTTTAATCAATCGACCCATCACCTTTATGCCTGCTCACTAAGTTATGTTATGCTTGACCTTAATCCACGTTGCATCGTGCGTTCGCCGCTCAGCTCATAACCAGTGGCGTAACGGTGGGGTGGCTGCTGCGTCTAGTGTCGGGGAGGGGGTCCCCACTGGTGGTAGGGGGCCCCGACAGTTCTAGAGTTCTTAGTGATTAATTTTAGTGTTTGTTCATCATTCCCTCAGCTTCTCAAGTTGTTGATACTGTTCCTCACTATCCCTGTCACTGTTGCCACAGCAGAGAGGAGCTTTTCAAAACTAAAGATAATAAAATCCTACTTGCGAAGTTCTATGTCTCAGGAACGGTTA
>Ga0126332_10000905_pt1 | contig 10237 bp, 6 predicted proteins | sample InaspJWI42metaG_FD_94482 | JGI IMG/M metagenome (GOLD analysis project Ga0126332, IMG submission 94482) | Marine gutless worms symbiont microbial communities from Oahu, Hawaii - Inanidrilus sp. 2 OAHU.JWI-42 metaG | ecosystem: Host-associated > Annelida > Digestive system > Unclassified | place...
ACTCGACCGTCGTCGGTTTGTTTATGACACCTATAAGACAATGAAAGCGACTCGGACGCGTCGCGGTTGAGTGCACATGTTTACTACACATCGGCCCACCTTAACCCTCCAACTTCGTAACTTCGATTTGTACAGGACTTGTCGTACAAGTAGTTTCTGCACTGTTGCATGGCAATTGGCAATATTTCAACTGACAAGACGCATCGCGCGGTCCCTCGGCGATAGCTGAGCTTCTTGTCGATTTAGGCCCGATCCACGTCGTATCAGCCAGGGACCCCTTCTTCCAGCTTTCACCCCCTCCAGTGATTTCCTGGAACAAAGGCTTCACGGACGAGTCGGCGAGTCGACCATCGCCGTCGACGACTTGATTTCATTGTGTTGGCCACTTAACTTGTCGTCGAGTTGGCATGTCGGCGACATGAGCTGCTACGATAAAAGCACGGTATACCGTCGCGCGTAGTGAATATCGTCGGCGGCGCCGTTGGCGGTGACGGAGGCGAGATGCGCGGGAGATTGAGCGATGCCGCCGCGCAGCCACGGCGACGGCGCGGCGTCGGCGGGCGCCAGGAAGCTGGTGTGCAGGTCGGGGTCGACGATATAGAGGTCGAGCTCGTGCGACGCAATGTCGGTCACGTAGTGCGCCGGCTCCAGAGCTCGGTCGATCCGGAAGAACCGCTCGGCTGTCGTCGCTGCACGCCAGCACGCGCATGCAACCGTCTAACTCATTAATGCATCGGCCTATCGGTCGTTATCAGCGCTCGAGTCACAGGAAATCAATTAATCCGTAAAACCAGCGGCCAATACGCCGCTGCCACTACTAACCGTAAAACCAACTCTACTTCTAACCCTGCATCTGTTGTATTGGCTGACAAAACATTCAATGTTCAAAATGTAGACTTTTCATATGCAATGTTTGGAAAGGCCTGATATTAATGTTTAATACTGTGACAATTGTGACATCCAATAGCATCAGCGTCTTAAATTCTTAAAATTCTATATTCTGAATGTTGAGTAACGTTTTGGCTACACGTAAGTGGCACCGTGGCACGGCCCTGTGCTGGCCATTTAATCCACACAGTTGTTTTATCTTTCTGGAATTGTGTTTCTCTCGTGAAGCTGTGTTTCTCTTTCTTGATGTGCACTGACGAATAAAATAAATAAATAGTAACCTGGCTAACCCAAACCCTAAGCCTTCATTTCTTTTGTAGGCTAACAAACAATGCGCCGTACACAACCGGAGATAAACGTACAACAAATGACGTATCATGATTAATGGTATCAGTGATTTCCTTTGTTTTGAACGCCGACAGCAGCCAATGGCCGATGGATTAATTACCTACGGCAGCAATTAAAAATTTACGGCACTTATACACCGTGTCCCAATAAAAAACACGACACGCAACTTCTGATCATAACTTCCGCAAATGTAAACCGATTTTCGACACACTTTCACTGGCAGATTCACAAGGAAACTATCTATGTAACTGCGATGCAATCGACCGAAGGCAGTACTCACAGTCGACGTAGCACCAGCTGTCCAGTTCCGCGGACACCTGCTCGTCACCAACCGGCGGAGCAGTCTCCTAGCAACCAGCCAAACAACAGATTTATCAGTGACGGCGACGCCAGCCTTCTGCAGCTACAAGTAAAAGCAAAGTAAGTAAACGTGGTATAGCGGTTCGCCTTCTGTAAGCAACCTGGCCTCGCCGCTACGGAAACTCACATGCCATATGGAATCACACAGTGTTACTTGCCACCTGGCACAGAGGTGACATTCCAGCCCATACCTCAGCAGAAGCTGATACTCGATTGAGCGACCCTGCATGGCTGAGTTGACCTAGTCACTGCAGTAAGGAGCAGCTTATGTCCAAGGCTGCATATCGCGGTAGCCATCGCGATAAACACAACCGTCCGCAGCTAGATTCGAACCTGGGCCCTCTCACACCATAGGACGTGGACTACAGTAAAGTGGTTATTATGGATCCCACCACACCTGGTATATGTTGCCACACTATCTTGTGAAGTATTTGGTTTAATAAATTGCCAAGTTTAAGAACTGAGTAAAGCGAATTGGTATGCAAGCCTGGTGAATTCTTCCTCATTTAGCAGTGTGGTGGCCAGACGCACAAAGTGCACGAGACAACCACGTTCTTGCTTGTAACTTTGCCAAATATTCACTGATTTTAAAGATTTTTCACTGGCAGACACGGCAATAAACCTTTATTAATGTGGTTATTGACAACCCTACCACATGTTTAATATGTAGCTACACTACCTTGTAATTTATCGTTAATCACTTGCTTTCTGACATTAATGTTTTACACGGTAGTGCGGCAACATATGCAAGGTGTGGTGGGACCCATATATAACCACTTTACTGCAAATTTATTGATGAATCTTTCAGTTAAAGAATTTTGAAAATCGATTAAGTTTTGACAGAATTATAGCTATGAGTTCGGTGTGTAGTTTTTGGTCCACCCTGTATAACACGAAGGACACAATTCAAGTAGTGGGTTTCATTAGGTTAAAGATGGAACAGTTCAACAGAGGCTACCTGAATAAGTTGGTTGACAAGAGATCGCATAGACAGTAAATCAGAGTCGCTGTCCACGTCGACAATGCCCAGAGAAACGGCTGTAAACCACAATATCAGAATTCACACGATCAACAAAGCAACTACAGTACCCTCAGTCGAGGTCGCACTGACACTTTAGCACAATTAACTCCACAAAAAAGTCAAAAACCTTTCACGTTGTTACATGCATAGACAAAACGTGCATTCAGAGCCCAAAAACATCTTTTTCCCAAGGATCATGAACTCTGACATTGACTTTCAAGCTTGGGCTATAGGTCAAAGGTCATTTATCATGAAAAAATTCTATCAGTACTCACAGACACAGAGAAATACACAACGGGCCAATTGTTTTACTTGTACCACTACAGCAGTCAGTAAATATGATGAACCGCTGAGAAAAACACCAGATTCACAAAAATAAAAACTACTAGGCCTATTCATCGTGCAGTGGCAGTTCATCATGCTTGTTGCACAAAAACATAGGCTATATAAATAACAGTAGTACACATGAGAAAAAAAACTACACTAAAATTACATTGCGACAACTGTGTAAACTGTATGTATCGATTTCCGCATGAATCAAGAATGATTTACGCACAAAATCTTACACAAAATTACACTAGAAACTTTCGACTGCGTTGCTACTTCACCAGAGAAAGTTAACATTACACGAACATCAATCGCCAATATAAATAATCCGTTTATTTAAATACGAGTACTAGCAACTTCGTATCGTAAATTACGGTAACAAAGTATTTCAACACTAGTCAGCGCTGATTTCTTGCGACATTGTAAACATTATTTAAAAGTAAATCATAAGCTACTCTTCACGACGGGCTCGCAAATATGCAGACTTTTGTGTAATCTGTGGTTCAGCCGTGCTGTGGATTTTGTAAATCCCATATACCGCCAACTCGCCGCTGCTTTGTTATCAGATCTTGTAATCCGCCGGATTAAGAACTACACCGATAGGCGGCTGTTTAGCCGACGGAAGGTGTCCGATGTTTTTCCGCACAGCTTATATACGGTTTCACACGCATCGCCCACGTGCGCTATCCTGCTGAAAGATAAACCTCTTCTAACGCGCGCGACGTGTCGCCGGCAGATAATAACGAAAATGATTTTACAAGGACGTAAACAGGCGGTAGCAGTGACAGTAGCAAATATGTCGAGCAAAACTGAAAATCACTGCAAATCCAAACTACTAATAACGTCAATACCGAACTGAACAAGTCCGTGTCGAGCCTCGTCCGTCGGCTGTCAACGAGACGCTACCCGCAGTTGCTGCTGAGCGCGGCGCCCGCGGCTAGCGATCGACATCTGCTACAGGCACCCACAGGGCGCCGGTCGCCCGCCGGCCACCGCTGCTGCTGTCGATAGATGGGACAGACGGACAGACAGACAGACGGACGGACGGACACACGACTGTTACATAGATCCTGCTCCGCATACTAGGCGGGCAGCGTTAATAAGGTAAGGTGACAACGCACTTTAGGTTCAGTGGTAAGTGTTTGCTAGACTGATGCGAGATCATTGGTCGTGATCAACACAACGAAAGAGTGGCCCGAAATAGGCTCAGATCTGACAGTCAGAGTTCGTCTTATTTACAAAGAACGAGATAAGACGAATACCTTGTGCATAACTATCAACGGCACGTACATTTTTTCTTATAATTGCACTTTTTACGACTTTGAAAACACTCGTGGTCAGGAAACTACTCGTTTTGCGGTGTAGCTAATTAACGCATCGGCCTATCGGCACTATAGGCGGTCAAGACATAGGAAATTACTTGCGTCCTTAAAAACTGACGTTATCTGCAATACGTTTGTTTCCGGTTGCGAAAGCCGCATTGTTTGTATAAAAGTAGTCAAAATTAGGGTTTAGGGCAAGGGTTAGTTGTAGCAGCGGCGTATTGGTACTGTGGGTGGCCGATAGCGCCGATGGATAAAATAGCTACACCGCGGTTTGTCCAATTACGTACCGGCCTGACAGAGCCTGTCCTTGTCGTAGTGCAGGTGCTCGTAATCAGTCATACTCAGTCGTCGCACGTGGATTGGCAGACGGCCTGGCAAATTCTGCCACCTGGCCAGCAAACAGACAACACGGTACCCGTAAAGGCAAAAAGTGCCATACTACGTGTAGAATGTGTGACGCATGGCCAGTGCCGACGCCAGACCAACGATTATTTTCCCAACCAAACACTGCTGCCGCTGTCTCTTGATTAGTACTCATTTCTCATAGCGCAGCTACGACCAGTGAAAGCGCTAGTGTGGCCTGTAGCAATGTACGGCTGTGAGAGAGGGGACACTCGACAGAAAGAATAAAGAAACACGTCTTGACGCTTTTGAGATGAAAGGACTGAGAAAGATTCTGCGAGTTTCATGGACAGCAAAAAAAAACAAATGAGTGGGTTCTTAACAAAGCTGGAGTAAAAGGAAACTGTTAGACACTGTCAAAGCAAGGAAGCTAGCATACTGTGGTCACACCACGAGGAAACGAGGGAGTTGCCTGGAGAAAGAGATAACGCAAGCAACAATGCCAGGTGCACGAAGGCGAGGAAGGCCACGCACGGCCTGGACGTGGACAGGACTCCCCGCGGAAGAGTCAAACAGAATGACAGAAGACAGAGATAAATGGAGAAAGTACGTCCATGGTGTGGCCACCGTCGGATCGAGGTCGGCAAAAGAACAGAACAGAACATAGCGCAGACGGTAGGAGGCTGAGTTAAGCCGAGTGAGTGCCTAGCTACGCATCAAAACAGCATATCCGCGAACGGTCATCCATCTTAGTGCTAACTTGGCTCGTCATTGAGTAACTTCGCTGATGCGAGGAAGGCTGTTAGCACCAGACCAACCCGCTACAAAATACGTAACTCCCTACTTCATCGATCCTGCACGCCAAATTTCAGCCCCGTAAACAGTTTGCGGGTATCAGTATCAAACTATAAGCTTAGCCTTCAGTGAAGCTTGGCCTTCTGAAGCTTGTCCCGGACAACGGGCCGTTAAACGGGTGTGTGTGTGTAAACTAAGCTTATACAATCGGCTACGATATACGAAACGATATTATGTAGGACTACAAGAACAAGAAGTGCTTAGTGTGCGCTGAAAAAGGCGAAAAGCTGACGGATTGTTAGCTTCATCTACCGCACGAAGGCAAAAACCGAAAAAAATAACGGGAAAACAATCTAAATCAACAACCGATTATTTTTATCACTAAAGGTCCAGTCCGAGATATTGCCTTCAGTGCTTTGACGCTGTTGGTTGGGCGGCAGGAAGGGCATCCGACCTGTAAAAAAACTGGGAGTGGTGGGATGCTGGCGTGGTTGTCTGTCTGGAGCGAGGTGCAGACTTGGCCCAGCGGATGCCACTGGCACTCACTGTCTCTTGCTTCAGTAAAATCCAGATTGGTTTTACCTTTCTGGTACCGGCTCACCTGGGTAGTCCCGGAAAAAGGGCCGTTAAACGGGTGTGTGTGTGTCCAGTCCAAGATATACAAGTCTTATTAACTCCACAACAACGGCGGAAGAGGGAAAAGGAGCAGGATTGAAATTGTATGTAGCTTTTTTATTACAGCGGCACTTTGAGCAATTTGTCGACATACCTGTGTTAACAGCGTGCTGCAAGGAATGCGAGTTTAAGACAAAACAGATCAACTGCCCACGTGTCTCCTTGATTAAACCACGGCTAGCGGTCCTAATGTCAGCCGAGTTATTGCAGCATACAAAGCACATAATTATATGCTAGGTTGGACTGAGCCGTCGACTGCGCTGATGTCTGGTTGTCACAGGTGTATGTGAGTGCGTCGATGTGCTTAACTACTAGCTGAACCGATGCCCGATGCGCAGTCACGTACGCAGATGTCGCACGAACATTAATTGCGACGAGTTGTCTTGTCTCACTCAGCTTGGCGACACGTCTTGTCAATCTTCAGCACTATGAACACGACGCGCTCGACTGGATTCCGTATAGGGAGAATTCGCAACGTTTTTACCATTGAAAACGGAGTGATACACTTTTGCATAATGATATTTTTAAAAACAACACCCGTTTAACGGCCCTTTTCCGGGACTATCCGGGTGAGCCGGTACCAGAAAAGTAAAACCAATCTGGATTTTACTGAAGCAAGAGACAGTGAGTGGGAGTGGCATCAGCTGGGCTATATGCAAGTCTGCACCTGGCTCCAGACAGATAACCACGCCAGCAACCAACCACTCAGTTTTTTACAGGCCGGATGCCTTTCCTGCCGCCCAACCAACAGTGTCAAAGCACTGAAGGCAGAGCATAATGATTATAACAGAAAGAAAAATTAAACAAATATCAAATCGAACCATAGTAATTTGACAAGAGGTCGCATCGCCTCGCCCCTTTCCGCCAAGGATCTGGACATTAATCGAATACAAAGTTCCCCTGGCCAGGACGAGTCCACATCCTAAAGTGCATCTCGATCGACTCATCCGCTTTTCCAGGGCTCACCAATGCGTCCAACGCACAGACAGACCATGTTTGAAAATGCAGCAATAGGCCACAGGGGTATGTCTATCCACAAAACCACTTTCGCAACGCAACTGAAAAGTAGGTCTATATAACATTTGTTTAATACTACAGAACACAAGGGGCTGCTGCTGCTAATTTTCACTGCTAGAACTACACCATGAACCAAAAACCAGATTCTTTTTGAGAGCTTATAACCTTGCAACAGTTAGTGGGAAGAAGGCATGTGATATTCCAAAAGTTTTCAAATTCTGTCTAGAAAATTGTGTAAAACTAAGATGTCAGTGAAATTAAATATTCTTTGCATAGCTTGCAAAAATATTCAATGCGTTTGAAATTATGCTGAATTTGACAATGACCATGAATTTTACCCAAGTTTTCACTTTTTGACATATCATACGCCTTTATGCCTAACCACTGCAACGTTCTCGACTCTCGAAAACAGTCCTGTGTTTTTGGCGCACCCTGTAGACTAGTGCCATAGCAGCAAGTTGATATCGTACTCGAGTGGGTGGACGATGGCGCCGCGCTGTTTGGGTTTCTGTATGAGGTTTGCCTGGTTGCGGTGGCAGATGTCGACGACACACGGCAGCAGGCGGCACGGCTCGCCGTCCACCTGTACAGGTATCGTCTTGCTGGTCTCGAGTCGCGCCGACCGGCACTGCGTCAGACGGATGCCGCCGTGGGCGCCGATCTGAAGACCGGCCTATAACAAACGCATAGCATTCCACGCCGCTCTGCCAACGAGATCGTCAACCACAGATCGTTTCATACAACGGGCTCAATCTTGCCGCCACCGAAATGATATATTTTAATAGCAACTACCAGGATACATATTATCCCGAAAACAAATATCAGTATCAAACTTACATAGCGCCTGCATTTAGTCGAAGACCGTAGTCTGAAGCGCACAAAGTAACCTGACAAAAGGCCGCGAGGCTATTTTAAAAGTGTCTAAATTTCCACAGTCTCTAAGTTCTTGCAGAAAACTGTTCCAAACTTGAGAATGCAACAACCGAGAATCGACAACCAACAAACGCAGTTAGGGACTATAAAGCAAGCGATAATCGGTTTCTAACTACTACTTCTTTTTTAATTGTTGACGTTTAGGCCCTATACATATCAGCCGGTAAAAATATCTAAAGGACGTGTTGACGGCCATTTATTAGCCTTCACTTAGAATTTCGCCATTAAAGATATAGCACTGTTTCCGAGTCGACTTGCACACATTACTGGCAATTCATATGACAAGATAAAACATTTAATTTTTGTATCACTCTGACAGACAGCAACGCCTAGAACGTCTCTGTAGTCCCTGTTTAGCTTAACAAAAGCACTTAAAAGACAAATGGGGTCAAATCGGCACGTACCAGCGACGCAGTGGTGAAGCCGATTACTTCAAGGTAGCCGTCGTCAAGCCTCTGCGGTTCGAAGTTGGCCATGTTTGAACCAGGGTTTCCCCAAGGCGTTGTTCCAGCCGCGTACCTTCACCACAGTGCACAGCCAAGTTAAACTAGACGGCACTCGGTAGACTGTATACCTCCAGTGATACGCTACACTGGCACAGTGTCGTTAGTCGGCGAGCAAAAGGTGCGTGCACAGTACACGAAAATGCAATATGCACGAAACCCAAGTTACCGCACCCCGGACCATTAATTCAGTAATTTTACCAATTCTTTTCTGATCAATAATACCTGAGCCTATTCCCCAAATTTCATTTTTAAAATCCGCCCATAACTTTTTCGAGTTATTCTGCTAAGAAGCAAACGTTATACCGGTCAACCTGCTTTGAAAGTAATAAAACAGTTAGCGAATGAACGACATTAAAGATATCTAGTTACAATGAAATTGCATACAAAATTCATAGCGCTGCCTACACTAAGCTACTTCATGTGCACTGCGCAAGTACTGCACACAATGATATACATCGTAAGTTGTTGTTTAAAACTGCTGATAAATTCAATTTTCGTAGATTGGCACGAAGAACTGACTTACTGGATAAAAGACCGTCCGCAATACTCACTTTGGAATGTTTAAAAAAAGAAGGCAATGAAACTTGTATTCCTTGACTCTCATTGTGAAGTCCTGACCATCACACTGCAAATTTACACCAACATTTCCACATCACGTTTTCATATTAAAACTAAAAAACGTTAAAATGACACGTGAATATAACTCGGCCGGCAGTGAACGGTTTTTGCCAATTTTGCAACAAGTTGTAGTACATAATTAAGTTTGGTGAATAAAGATGATTATATAATATATTATGTTTATACTCCAGTACAAAGTGTCGAGTACTGCGATAGACTTGATCGTTGTTTTCGCTTTGTTTGTATTTATGCTTGTACTGCAGTGTTTTTGTGTTGCTATCGTTTTTCGGTGAATAAAGATTCATACATTTGGCGAAGTTACGGATAACCGCGGCGCGTTATTTAGCGGGACAGGGTATGACGCCGCTCGGCCTGTAATGCCCGGTTTACACGATACAGCCGACTGTACATTCAATAGTACAGCTGTTTTGACAATCGGTTGCATCGCATAATAAGCAACAGCTGTAACAGAAGAGTATAAAGCACCGGCTGTCCTCTCTCGAGCTAAAAGATAACTGCTGAAACTGTTGTGTGTGCACTCCGCTGCCTAATATTTTACGACAATGCTGTAAAAATCGAAAACGTCATAGACATAACACAGAACTGACTCTACGGATTCCCCACACTGTTTACCGATACTGCTGAGCGTATCCATTTTTTTACTTTTTAGTTTTTCTTTTTTCCATTTTAGTTTTTGGTTCCATGTATTAGATTAAGCTGACTTGTCAGCTTTCGAGCGCACGTTAAGACAACATCTCGTATCGTATCGTATCGTATCGTATTGTATAGATGCAAGGCAAAGCCTGTCGGTAGCCTGCCCGGAGATCCCCCTGCAGCCTATTAATTACTGTTAGTGTTAATTATTAGTCAGTTGGTTGGATCGCCTGCATTCACCGTAACACTTGCACATGCATTTATGCCCCTAACAGTTACACTTATTAGTTATTATTATTTTTCACCACCTACTCTCTCTTCCATTCCAGACTAAAAACCTTTTTTCTGCAAATTCTTCCCACTGCACCCTTTCTTTTTCTTTTTTCAGAACGAACTACATGATTCCCCAGACTTTTACTGTTACTTCT
>Ga0126332_10000906_pt1 | contig 10232 bp, 9 predicted proteins | sample InaspJWI42metaG_FD_94482 | JGI IMG/M metagenome (GOLD analysis project Ga0126332, IMG submission 94482) | Marine gutless worms symbiont microbial communities from Oahu, Hawaii - Inanidrilus sp. 2 OAHU.JWI-42 metaG | ecosystem: Host-associated > Annelida > Digestive system > Unclassified | place...
CCTGCGTCGACGAGTTCACGCGATCCAGCGCCTTGGCGTCAACCTGAGGACGCTGTCGTCGTATGCATACACACGAACACAGACACAGGCGAACATTCTGCAGCCTTTACACGCTTCTCTGCCTGCACGAACAGTACAGGCTGGAGCAGTGACGTAGCAAGGCTCTGCTGGGCCCTGGTTCAACAGTAACCTGGGGGCCCTCAGTTGCCTCGGCCCCAGGGGCTGAAGCTGGAAGCCCGAAGTGCTGAGAGCGGGGGGTGAGGCTTTGGGGAGGGCCGGCTACCGGGCCCGGGGAGCGGTGTAAGCTCCCCCAGTGGGTCCCCCAGCCGCCAACGGTTTTGATGCTTTTTGTGTTCTCAGATGACCTCTCCTGCTATTGAAAACCCTGAAGCAGACCTATTATTTTCTCGTGTAAAATTTTTGTGGCCCGAGAGCTCGGGACCCCGGTTCATTGAACCGCCCGAACCCCCGGTTTCTATTCCACTGAAGGGTGGGTCAAAAACGTAAGCTGTTGAACCGTGATAGATATTTCAAAGGCTAGACAATAGTCCTAAAATTAAATATTCTATAATTTCGTGAACGGCCCAGAACTTGTAAGTCGTCAGCATTAATACTATTTCTGTGGTTAAATATTCTATGCCCTTCCTGCCGCCCAACCAACAGCGTCAAAGCACTGAAGGAATCAGCGGGCCTTTAATTGCTGTTTATTTCAATAAACATATAAAGTGCCAAATTCCTTCAGTGCTTTGACACTGTTGGCTGGGCGACAGGAAGGCCTATAAAAAACTTAAGTGGTAGGGTGCTGGCGTGGTTATCTGTCTGGAGCGATGTGCAGACTTGCATACGGCACAGCTGATGCCACTGCCACTCACTGTCTCTTGCTTCAGTAAAATCCAGATTGGTTTTACCTTTCTGGTACCGGCTCACCCGGGTAGTGCCGGACAAAGGGCCGTTAAACGGGTGTGTGTGTGTGTGTGTGTGTGTGTGTGCCAACGATGCTGTAGCGTGAGACCTTTGCAGCGGGAGTCTTGGGTCGCTGGAGTGACGCGTTCATCGCAGTCAGCGCGGCCATCTTGGCTTCCATTGACGACACGCCGTCACGCAGGTTGTCCAACTATACCAACCACACCCACCGCCGCCGCCGCCAGATTAATGACAATCTCTATTCACCAGATTAGGGTGGCTCGGTAGCCGAATGGTTAGCGTGCTGGACTCAGACGCAGAACGGCCCGGGTTCAAATCGCAGTCGCGACGCTGTCGGGTAACAAGCTGTTTACGCCCATTGTGCCACCAAGCAGCGAAATTGGTAGCAACCCTCTTAAGGGTTGCGGGGGTAACTGCAGACCTGGCGGTAATGGCAGCCTACCGCCGTGTTTATGACTCACGTTACCTGCAGGCTGACTGCCAAGAACCGGGATCAACTCCGGAACCCTGCGGTCGGTAATCGAGTACGGGCTACGGCTTTTTATTCATCAGATCACTGAAAACCGATAGCGACGAAAAGAATAAATCTTAACTAACTTAAATGAATAAATTATGAATACTAAATACTGACAGTATTAGCATAATTTTGGACATAGTTATGTTGAAATAGTACAACAAACCATTACAGTTCAAGATTTTATGTTCAAAACTGATTCTTCTTATTTCAATTTTTTTTGCTAGGTAGCATGAAATTAAAGAACGGTCTAAACATAAAATTGTGTATTAAGTCTTAAAACTACTTCACATCAGGGCTTACCATGCACGGCCAGTTTAAGACAATCCAGATTGGTTTTACCTTTCTGGTACCGGCTCGCCCGGGTTATAGTCCCGGAAAAACGGCCGTTAAACGCGCGTGTATGTTCAAAAATATATTTCTGGCCCTTTTACGGGGGCATCGCCCCGATCGCCCCCGTAGATCCGCCACTCAGTACGAGAACTCAAGAGTGAACGTGCCATAGACTCAGCCTGGTGTCTTGCTTTCTTCTCCAGCTCCAGCTCCTTGATAGCTTCCTCTAGCTTCTCTTCCTGTCAGACAACGCGGCACACACTCAAAATTTACTCATTTATCTTATAAAACAACGGCAAGGGGCCGGCCAGTAGAGGCCGCTAACATGCCATCAAAACGACACACGAAAAATAAAAAAAACAGTGACACAATGACAGCAGAGCGTATATAATGCCTCTGATTTTCTATGCATATGTCGTATGAAATGCTTCAACTAACTGACTGACACACGCACACCCATTTAACGGCCGTTTGTCCGGGACTACCCGGGTCAGCCGATTACAGAAAGGTTAAACCAATCTGGATTTTACTGAAGCAAGAGACAGTGAGTGGCAGTAGCATCAGCTGGGCCACATGCAAGTCTGCATCTCGCTCCAGACAGATAACCACGCCAGCACCCCACCACTCAGCTTTTACGGGCCGGGTGCCCTTCCTGCCGCCCAACCAACAGCGTCAAAGCACTGAAGGCAATGCTAAGTGACTGATGATATAGCAAACGGAAGGACGGACAACCAGGATGCATTTTGCTGTCAACTGATAAATTAGAGCAAAGCAAAGCAAACAACAGCAGAAAAGCGTCGTAATCAAACTCACTAGAACAGCGACAGACTTCACACTACGCGGATCAGTGCGTAGCGTAAACTCGTCTTAACTCGGAGCCTTGTTAGCGACCAACGTGGACGACCAGGGTGGCTCGGTAGCCGAGTGGTTAGCGTGCTGGACTCAGGCGCAATACAGCCTGGGTTCAAATCGCAGCCTCGACGCTGTCGGGTAACAGTCCTAGGCAAACTGTTGACACTCGTCGTGCCTCTGTTCAGCAAGCAGCGAAACTGGTAGCAGCCCTCTTAAGGGTTGCGAGGGTAACTGCAGGCCTGGCGGAAAGTAATGGCAGCCTACCGCCGGGATTATGACTCACGTCACCCCCGGGGGCTGACTGCAAAGAACCGGGATCAGCTCCGGAACCCTACGCTCGGTAATCGAGTATGTGCTGCCTTTACCTTTCTAACCCTATCAGAGGCTCTGTCCCTAAACTCCGCTGGAGCTTGGCATCCAAACCCTCGGCAATCGAATACGGGCTGGCTGACTGACCGCGGCTTTGAGCTGGTTCTGCAGGTCGGCAATCTGGCGCTGTTTCTCGCTCAGCAGCTTGGCGTCAGCCTCGTTTCTCACTCCCGCCAGCGAACCTCAACAGCCCAACAAACACCCAGTCCAGTCGCCGCCACAGTACTGCTAGCGGCGGTCCGCATCGCTGCCGCGTGACGCCACCGCTGCGTGCTTTTAGTTAGTTAGTCAGTCAAACATTAGTTTGCATTACAAACGAATTTTGCCGTTCGCTCTGACAGCATTTCCTTTCATCGGCCCGAAACAGTATGACGACTAATTATCACACTAACTTATGTTGCTTTCTGCTATCACTACTGCAAACTGTATAAATCTTTCTGTGTTTTTGTTTAACTGGCCTTTTTTCCGGAGTTACTCCAGGTTCAGCCAGGCCTCCAAAAAGCGAACCTTCGGAATAGTCTTTCATTTCAGACTTAAAACCTCAAAACATTATAATGATAAACGGTCACGTGACCATTTATCATTATAATGACACAAGGTCGGCCATGACGCATTATCATTCGATAATGAACAATGTCACGTGACGGCGTTTCGACCAATCAGCGAAGCAGCTCATAGTTGATCATATGACAAATGAAACTGCAAGACAGAAACAGCCAGACAGTTGGTTGCTTGTAGAGCTCTTTGTGATAAAGTGGTCGGTACGACCTCAAGCGGGGTCTTTCTAAGTTTCTACAGTTTAAGGCCAGGTCAGCCTTGCCAAAGTCTTGCCGTCTCCACTCTCCAAGTCTCTTCTATAGTTTTCGTTGTGCTTATCATATCAAAACTGTTACCATTCATTACTGTTAATAGTCTATCGAAACATTAACAAGTATCAGCTGTCGCAAATCGACCCGCGCGACGGAATCGTGCTGTAAGCAGAGCCTGAAGATCACTGTGATAAACTAGCGGTCGAGCGTCGGAGCTCGGAGGTATTGTCAACTTAGCTGACCGACGACGGTCCAGTTTATCACGCTCTGGGCGTCCACCTTTCTCAAGCTAGGTCGATAACACGTTTTGACCATCGATATGCCGTGGCGAAATTTCCCAAAGTCTGGAGTTTGGGACAAAGTTCCAGAAGAAAGTACCCTTCTTTTTCGTAGATACAGTACGTAAGTTTCCTCGCAACACAGTATGGATAGGTCGAAAGAAGCCTATGTGCCAAAAACCAGCTCGATCTGTCCATCGGTTTTGACAGAACACCAACTTGAGACGGACAGACAGACAGACAGGCTGTAGACAGACACGGGCACAGGGTCATAGCAAGTAGGCCCTAGCCGCGCTAAAAAAAAGCTCGGCTGACTGGCTGGCTGGACGACGACATAGCTACTGTTTTCATTTATCTGGGTCTACATTACTAACTGTATATTTGCATCTATTTAGTAACTTCTTTATCTGGCTTCGTTTAGCCACGGCACCCTGCAGAGCTCTTTTATTGTCCTTACGTGGGCTTATTTCACGTTTGCTCTGGACTGCCCAAACGAAACATGTATGCGCGGGTATACTGACTGGTGTCTCCCCAGTCGAGGTAGGTGGCGATGCACTGGTGAGGGTTGTAGCTGCAAGCCCTCAATGCCGCCAGCACGTCGTGCTTGTCCTTCCAGTCCGGCAACGTCTCCTGCACACAGACAGCACAACTCACCATGGGCAGATTTAGGGGGACAAAGGGCCGTGCCCTGCCCCTCCCCGCCTCCCCCACCCCCAACAAGTTCCAGGAGAGGTCATCTAGAATGCAAGAAAGCCATTTAGCGGCCAGGGCTCCGTCCCAGACCCCGCTGCGGGAGCGTACAGCACTACCCGGCGTGGCGAGTGGTCACTGGTTAACGCACGTCGGGCCCGGTTAGTACCTGGATGGGTGACCGTCTTCGGGCGGGTATACCATCTCGGTATGTAACCAGCCAACTACGTCGACTCAGCCTTGCATCCCTCCGGGGTAGCTTAATCGAGTACCAGCTTCGGCCGGGGTAACGGCGGGAATATCACCTCTGCCGGGTGGCAGGCAACACTGTGTGATCCCATGTGGCATGTGAGTTCCCGTAGCGGTGTGGCAACCTTGCGTACTGCTATACACTTGTTACTTTACTTTACCTCCAGCCCCCTAGCTGGTGGGGAGGGGGCTGGCTGCCCATCTCCAAGGACCCCACCCCCGCTTCCTCGCCTCTGAAATAGGATGCTTGGCCCCCTCCCCCAACATGATGGACTGGATCCACCCACGCAACGCACAAACAATCAATCGACCGATCTATCTACCAATCAGGAATATTTAGAACGGCCTAATGCAGCCAGTGTAACTTAGGTCCTCTGAACAAAAAAAATTAAACAGTAAAAGCGAGGCAATAGTGCCCCCCGCCTCTCCCCCGGGATGCCTTCATATGGTCCACCATGCGCAAATATGACGTCATCCATAAACCGGAAGTACATAACGTATTTGAACGCCGGCAGAGGAGGACGTAGCCACGGACATAGGTAAGACGTACAAAACTTTGGTACAGATAAGACGTGTTCGTGCAGTTCTGGTCTCTGGAGACATGACAGACAGACCAACTAACAGACAAACAAGCAGACAAACAGACACGCTGATCACGATACTTTGCTTCCCTACTGGGGGGGGCGGAGTAGCTACACTAACTGAGGCACATCGTGTGCGTGTGTGAAAGTGGACAACTGTCACCGGCAATTTCACTGCCTCTATTTCAAGGTCCAGTCTGCACAGCGCAACTACACAAAGTGTTATTTTAGCACAGTCTTCGTCAGTGTATAGGACGAAGTCTAAAATGAAACGGCCGCATTACGCGTATCGTCGCCATGAGCTCTTTGACGAAATCCGAATAGAGCTCCCAAGCGAGTGGCAGTCTGACCCACGAACCTTGGTCTTTGTCAAAATACAAATGCACGTTCATTTTCTCCTGCACAAACCAGACAAATAATATAATAACAATATAACAGACAGCACCATAAACATTGTCGTGGCTATTATTATTATTATTATTATTAACGCAATAAATGACAAAATTGTACAGATGATACAACAATATCGTGCCGACAACTTTTAGGTGGGGCGTTAAACTCCACTCAAACTCAAAACTCTGTTGTGACGTTAACTGAAGCGGCGTTTTTGGAAATTCGTAGCCATATCGATGCTGCATGCACAGTACGCGGAACAGCGTCTATGTAAGTGTCCGTCCGTCCGTCTGTTCCGTCGATCGACAGCAGCAGCAGCAGCATGTGGCTGGTTTGCTGCTGAGTGCCCTGCCGGTGCTGTGTACCAGCTATTGATCGATATATCGGCTGCAGGTGCCCGCACTCAGCAGCAAACGCGGGCAGCGTCACGTTGAAGCCGACGGATGAGGCTCATCGCGGACTTGTCTATCGGTTTTTATAAATTTCATTTGTTTACTCATTTAATTATCATTATTATTATTATCATTTAATTATTATGAAAAATGCAACTGATGCAATGAAGAACCAATGCTACCTATGGAATACGTTAAAGATTAACATCATACCCAACCTCATATCAGTTGATGTCAATGTTCTGCTAAATAACAAAAATCTTGTTCTTGTTACTAGTTTCAATCCATCACATCATCGCCAACGTTTAAAACCTGATCGTTACATGTAAGTTCGTTGCTTTTTTACAAACGCGGCAGACAACGGCACGTAAAACAGCTGCCGTCATCGTCAGGCTGGCGCTGAAACAAGTGGGTTTTAGCTAACGCTTGAGCAGCCACAGACACAAGCTGGCAATGAAGCCTACGAAAACCTTCAGCCTACGTCATGTGCCACAAAGTATGGAGAAGATCTTTTCTAAATCTGACGTTTTCAGTTTTCACTATTCAGTGGGGTGGCTCGATAGCCGAGTGGTTAGCGAGCTGGACTCAGGCGCAGAAGGGCCTGGATTCAAATCGCAGCCACAACGCTGTCGGGTAATAGTCTTAAGCAAACTGTTCACACCCATTGTGCCTCTGTTCACCAAGCAGCGAAATTGCTAGCAGCCCTCTTAAGGGTTGCCAGGGTAACTGCAGGTCTGGCTGAAAGTAATCGCAGCCTACCGTCGGGTTTATGACTCACGTCACCTGCAGGCTGACTGCCAAGAACCGGGATCAGCTCCGGAATCGAGTATCAGCTAACTAACATTTTTCAGTCAACAAACCTGATGTCCTAAACAAGTAAACGATTTCTGAAATTGTTCGAAATCGTGAGCGCCTTACTTCCGCAATGAAGGTTGACAGTCGACCTTTTTCCGGGTGATAGATGACGCCATATCGATCACTGTCGGCGGCACTGTCGTCGCTTCTGCTCTCGCGCGGTCTACGTTTGCCGGCCGCTTCCAAAATCTACAGAAACAGACGATCCAGCGTCTCAGAACAATATTCTTCCTGGTGTGATGACGGTGGCAATATACAGACACTGATCTAGAGCACGTTGTACAGTCCACACGCCTGCGCCATAAACCACTGGTTGGCATCCATAGCAGCAGCACTCGCTCTTCATCTCTGCACACACTTGCACTTACCCACATCATCTTCTCTACGAAATACAGATCGTTCCTTCCAGTATGCTTCCCCTCGTCTCTGGAATCAACTCCCTGCTTCTCTCCATCAACCACGCACTAATATCTGCAATTATGACTCACCCAGTTTTTTGAGTGGCACTTTCGGGCACTCCGCCATCTTGCGATTACCACTTTTGGCAATGGTCGGTGGCAACGCCTTTCGAGCTGTTTGATTGGCAAGTAAGGTATCTACAGGGTGTATCAAAAAAGTAAGCTGTTGATTTTAACTAAATTTGTCAATAACACTGAGAAGATAGGAGGAACGTGAACAAATATGAACAGCTACAGAGAAAATGAAGCACTGTCTCATATTGTTACATGAAATATTTTGCGTCACAATTGTTTTTTGTGTGTTTAAGTATTCTATGACTGAAAGCAGTCGATGAAATTACTGCTAGGCAAACAAGAACTAGCTTACGTAAACACGACGTCATAAAAATGTGTAGCATAGAATATTTAACCACACAACTAGAATTAGTGTTGCCAACTTTCAAGTCCTTGACCGTTCAAAAAATTATAGAATATTTAAACTTAGGACTATTGTCTAGCCTTTGAACTATCTATCACACTACAACAGCTTACTTTTTTGATCCACCCTGTAGATATTTATCTCTTCTATGTCAATGATGTACTGAACTGTGCAAATAGCAAGCAAATCTGAATGTGTCACATACATCATCCTCAGTGCAGTTGGTCTGATCGGTAACAACAAGACCGCGACTCAGCCACTCCACAGGGAACGGAATCCACTCCTGCACAAAAACATAAAAACAACAACAGCAGCACTACAAGAATTTCGCCACAACAACAAACGTAACACAGTAGATTATGATACTCACACCTGCACAGACCCATTTAAAGGCCCTATGTCCGGGAATACCCGGGTGAGCCGTTACCAGAAAGGTAACACCAATGTGGATTTTACTGAAACAAGAGACAGTGAGTGGCAGTGGCATCAGCTGGGCCATATGCAAGTCTGCACGTTGCTCCAGACAGATAACCACGCCAGCACCCTACCACTCAGTTTTTTTTACAGGCTGGATGCCTTTCCTGTCACCCAACCAACAGCATCGAAGCACTGAAGGCAAAAACATTGAAGGCAGTAGATTAAATTACTGACCATATTTCACAGTATCTCTATCCTCTCCCCATCGCAAGCTATTAAATGACTCACTGTCCCATAGTCATATATCATGGTCATGAAAGTGAGCGTTGTTGTTCCATGAGGCAGCTGCAAGTCTGTAGTACTGTTCTCGTAAACTATCAGTAGCATGATCTCAACGCATTGACATACTTACATATTTTCACCTGTATTTATTTACATCAATGTACTTGTACACTGTTGGTTGGGCGTAAGGAAGAGCATCCAGCCTGTAAAAATTGAGTGATGAGATGTTGATGTGGTTGTCTGTCTGGAGCGAGATGCAGATTGTTTGCATATGGTCCAGCTGATGCCACTGCATCCTAAAACCCCATCATCTCTTGCCTCATTTTAATCCACGCTGGTTTAACCTTTCTGGTACCAGCTTAACCAGGTTGTCTTGGAAAAGAGCCCATTAAATGAGTGTAATAGTAGCAGTAGCAGTAGCAGTAGTACATTATCAAAGAAGGTTCATGCATCAAGTCCATCATGGCGCGTCGCTCTCTAACGCGGCCACTTTCATTCATAACGACCACCACAGTCATACTGTAAGTAAGTAAACTACACATGGCTCACCTTTTTCCTTTTGTCGTAGAAGAATCGTCTTCCTTTGCTGAATAAGCATCTGCAGCTGCTTTGGTTTTGATGGAAGAACGTCTCCAGTACCTTTCCGTCTTCACTCTGCAATATGTTAGCATGCTTTACAGCCAAAAGCAAAACTGTAGGTAGTTGAAGGAACATTCATGTCTATTCTGACCAGCTTTTAAGGCTTAATAATGCTAATATTTGGCGGTACAACTACGAAGGACCATGTGGGTAACCTTACAGAGAATATTCCTCGCACTACTGGCGAGCATTGTTGCACTGGACTGATTGGCGGCGTGGCGTAGTGGTTAGCAGAGTTCGTCACATGAACGAAGTTAATGCACGTCGGGCCCGGTTAGTACTTGGATGGGTGACTATGCTTTACTTTTTACTATTACTGATGTGTTCACGCCTCTGGTTAACCCTTCCTCCGCTGTGTAAAAATCTGCTTATCACATTCACACAGCCACATTGACGGGAATCTCACAGTATTTACGTTTTTTGTATTTTAGATGTTGTTTTGATGTATTGATGTATTTGATGTGCCTTCAGTGCTTTGACGCTGTTGGTTGGGCGGCAGGAAGGGCATCCGGCTTGTAAAAACTGGAGTGGTGGGGTGCTGGAGTGGTTATCTGTCTGGAGCGAGGTGCAGACTTCCACACGGCCCAGCTGATGCCACTGGCACTCATTGTCTCTTGCTTCAGTAAAATCCAGATTGGCTTTACCTTTCTGGTACCGGCTCACCTGGGTTGTCCTGGAAAAGGGCCGTTAAACGGGTGTTGCTGTTGTTGTTGTTTTGATGTATTTTAGCTGTTAGCTGCTTGTGTGCTGCCGTGCATGGCGTAATAAAGAAAGGATAA
>Ga0126332_10000907_pt1 | contig 10223 bp, 8 predicted proteins | sample InaspJWI42metaG_FD_94482 | JGI IMG/M metagenome (GOLD analysis project Ga0126332, IMG submission 94482) | Marine gutless worms symbiont microbial communities from Oahu, Hawaii - Inanidrilus sp. 2 OAHU.JWI-42 metaG | ecosystem: Host-associated > Annelida > Digestive system > Unclassified | place...
GGTAAAACCAATCTGGATTTTACTGAAGCAAGAGACAGTGAGTGGCAGTGGCATCAGCTGGGCCATATGCAAGTCTGCACCTAGCTCCAGACAGATAACCATGCCAGCACCCCACCACTCAGTGTTTTTTACAGGCCGGATGCCCTTCCTGCCGCCCAACCAACAGCTTTAAAGCAGTGAAGGCACTGTCTCTCTAAACATATACCACTTAAATAGCCATTTTCAAGATGAGTCTAGTTATAGGTGGTAGTAGTAATGCTGTAATGGTAATGATGATTTGCTGCGTTAACGTTAGTATAGGGCTACTACAGCACAGATTGATCCGACAGGTTGTGCCAATGTGTAAAAAAGGTAATGTTTTCCCATACTCGTTACCGAGCGTTTGGCTCGGAGTTGATCCCAGTGTACAGGCAGTCAGCCCGCAGGTGACGTGAAGTGAATCATGCCATAGACCTAGCAGTAGGCTGCCATTACTTTCTGGCAGGCCTGCGGTTACCTCCATAGCTTTCACCAGATGGCGCTACCTGTAAACGGCAGCACACATCTGATTCCAGCTTACTACTGATTTATCAACCCAGAAAGGATGAAAGGCTGAGTTGGCCTAGTTGGCTGACCTGTAGTGGACGGTTTACCCACATTAGTAGTCACCCATCAGCTGCAGGTCGAGCGCAGGACAGGGAAAGTTCACCGGTCAGAGACCAACGTCCTACCGCTGTGCCTTGCCACCAACTGCCAATGTGTACTTCGTCTAATTGCGTGGTTAGTTGAGTTTGTTGCCTAATTGTATCCCGTTCTGTTCAGCAGTTTTTGCTGTAGCTATTAATACCCAATGCACACATGGATGCACTGACCACTGAATGTGCAGAATCTGTAGCAATAGGTCACATGTGTACGATACAATACGAGATGCTATTTTAACTGGTATAGTAGTAGTAGTAGTTATTGTACCATTTACACTGAGTTCGATTTTCAGTAATCATTGTGATAATGTGCATTCGTTGTTTATTAACGCGTTTGATTTTGTGATGTCGTCAGTGAAAGCCGGATACCTACCTCAGCAACAAGCCCAACAGCCCCATTTGCATATTCATCACCAGCAGCAGCAGCAGCAGCAGTTGGCTGCAGAACTGGCGAGTCGCCGCCATCTGACCAATCAGCAGTTCATCGAGAACGAACTGGCAAAGATTCAGCAAGAGAAGCTGCGGATTCAGCGACAGCAAGAGACACTGGCACAGAAGGTCAGCTTGGAGTGTTTGGTTTGTCTGTCGGTGGAGTTACCATAAAGTATGGTTTGACACTGTTGGTTGGGCTACTTAACTGAATTCCCTATTGCACTGTTTGTTACAGTGCAGAACGTGTTGTTCATCATCCGTTGCTTAGCTGGTGAATAATTTAGTAAAGTAACAGTATGAGTTACTGACGTCCAACCAACAGTGTCAAAGCACTGAAGGCAATAATAAACGACATACCGGTATAAAAATGAAATTATTTAGTAAAGAAAAATTGCTGAATTTTTCTAGTTGTTACTTTTGGTAGTGATCAGTGGATGCTGAAATCAACACGACCCATAAAATGGATGTGTGTTCTGCAGGAGAGAATGCTGACGGAGCTGATGAGTCGGTCGGTTATCTCCAGTCCACCGATTGATGCCACTGCAGTTGCTGCTGCTGCTGGCGGTGCTGTGATGCCTCTGATACAGCGGCCGTCGTCATCATCGTCCACTTCAGCCGCCGTCATTGCTGATGTGATGATGGACAGTTCCTCACTGCTGACGCCATCTGGTGGCAGTCTGCCGTCATCAGTGACTCCGCGGCCTGCAGCTGCGGAGATACACGCTCGACAGAGCAGTGCCGACAGCGGCCTCGGTCTGTCTCTGTGTGTCACTGTAGGTGTAATATGCTTTAAATCATCGAAGCCCATCCAAATTGGCCTGTTTAAGCCGATGTCTTTGAGCATCCACCTCCACTGCTTGCATCTCAGCAAGCATCTCGACATCTGTCAACACAATTACGCAGTCGTCGGCTTCTGTGGTCAACCATACTATTGTCACCGACCCTACTACAGCCAGGTTTCCATCTCCCTCATCGTACGTGGTCTCTGATGAACCATTTCCAGACGAGTCAAGGCCCATGTCGTGCTAACTTGCGCAAATGGAGTCTCGCCCAATCACCTTCCTGTGATTGTGGCCAGCGACAGACCATGAACCACATTGTTGACACTTGCCCATAAACAAAATTTGAAGGCGGACTAAATCTACTCCATGAAGCAGATGATGATACAGTCATGGGCTGGAATTTACAGCGACTGCAGCACTTGCGAAATAAATAATAATTGTAGCAGCACATACAGGGTGGTCCAACGAGTTCAAATCGCGATGTTGATGCAACCATTCAACCAGGGTAAACGGTAAAGTGTGCCAGGATAACCACTTGTCTGGAAAACACGCAAATGTCAGGGAATTAACCGGAAGCCAGGGAAATGTCAGGGAAACATCTTGTCAGAGAATCTGTCTTTTGTTTACTTCAATGTTAGGGCTAAGTTATTGTTTAGTAAGCTGCTGTGAGTCTTGCATCATTCTCTTTAAGTCATTTTGAACAATTTCCAGCGATGTTTGAACATTGTGTACTCAGCACAATGAAAAACACGCTTGAAGTAGGTAGCGCAACATGGGTAGAAGTGCTGCAGAAAATATTAGTGAAATTTCATTTGTCTGAAGATAATGACTGGGTGAAGAAATACATGGAGTATGAAGTAGAGGGTCCAAGACCAAAGAGGACCTGGAGAGACGTTGTCAGAGAGGACTGTCGAGCACGTAAACTGAACACAGAGGATGCTATTGATCGTAGTAAATGGAGGAAGTTGATATAGGATGTCTGATGATCAGGATGGGTGTGAGTGGGTGAGTATTTCTTCTTGTACCGGCCTACCCGGGTAGTCCCGGACCAACGGCCGTTAAACGGTTGTGTGTGTGTGTGTGTTTCATTTGTTTGAGGTGCTTGAATTGTATCAGGTTGTTGAGATGACAGTCATGCCTAGTGTGACATGGTGTTTAGGTGGAATGAGCGGAGTATCGTACAGTCTGCCACGGTCATCAGACTTTATGGATGAACAGAAGATGGATGTCAGTAATGACTCAGGTGAGTTTCTGTAGTCAAACTGTTTGTATTTAATTTTGTTTTGAACTTTTAATTTGCTTTCAGTGCTTTGAAACTCATGGCTTCATGATTAGGCGTCGGGAAGTGCCTCCGACCCACAAAAATTGAGTGATGAGTTGTTGATGCGAGGTGCAGGTTTTTGCATTTAGTTTGGCTGACTAAGTGCCTCAGATTCGTTCTCACGATTTTTTGCACTATATAAATTTGTGTGTATGTACGTACGTATGCCACTGCCTAGTTACATGTCTTGCCTCATTAAAATCCAAAATGATTATACTTTTTCGGTACCGGCTTACTTGGGTTGTCCTGGACAAGAAGCCATTAAACAGGTGTAGTTTTTCTTTTATTTTAACTTCTACGTCATGGTGCTGTACTGTGTCCATCCATCCTTTCATCTGTTGCAAGCTGCTGTTATGATTAAACTTTTTATATCATGTACTCATCGCTGCTTGGTAGCCTGAGGACTGTAGTTTTGTGATTGCCAACTACAGGAAGACCCAGGCTGAAAGACCACTGTGTTGAATTAGTGATTGTTGATGGTAATGTAGTTAATGATATGTATGTAGGTCATACGTCGGGAAAGCTGATTGGTGGTGGAGGTGGCTATGGTATGATGTCATTGGATATGAATGTGGCACAACAGTCTTTAATGATGGACCCCGACTGCCTCACTGTATGTCTGTTTGTCTGTCTGTTCATCTCTCTCTTTGTGCTTTAATTTCCTCTGTGAAGGTGATGTTTTCTCTTGTGTGTGTGTCTCTGCCTGTCTGTCGTCAGTATTATGTATGAAGTTTCATCAAATTCTTTGGTCAGATTTTGGGTATAGTCATGAACATGTACCCCATGTAGGGAAAAACTTATTAGATGTAAAACTAAATGTAGCTTTTTTGTATTACTAGAATGGCTGTAATGTTATTGTGGTTATTATTGGCAACCAAGATTTATTTATTGTTGGCGTCTGAGGGATATTGTTTATTGTCACAAATACACACACGATATCTGAGAGCTATTACAGTTACAGTTGCAGAGAAGCATTTCTTTATCTTGTGCTGTATTGGTCCATGGCAGAGTCTGCTTTAAGCTGTTGCCCTTAAGAGATTATTCCGATCTAAACAGTATACAGCAAGTGGGCTTTTTAAAATTTTGCACATAAACTTCAGTGGCTAAGTTTACATTGTCTGAGGATGTACCACTGTAATTTTACTGTAATTTATAGCAGTCCTTTGATGCTGTTGGTTGGGCGGCAGGGAGGGCATCTGGCCTGTAAAAAAACTTGAGTGGTTGGGTGCTGATGTGGTTGTCTATCTGGAGCAAGGTGCAGACTTGCATATGGCCCAGCTGATGCCACTGCCACTCACTGTCTTTTGCTTCAGTAAAATCCAGATTGGTTTTACCTTTCTGGTACCGGCTCGCCCAGGTAGTCCTGGAAAAGGGCCGTTAACAGGTGTGTGTGTTTATAGCGTTTTTATTATTTTTGTATTGTTCCAGTCTACACCACGAGTCAAAAAATGACACTAAATTCTTGCGCATAACTCCAGATGTTAACCGATTTTTAAAATTCTTTCACTGTTAGACTCGGCGATAAATTTGCAACAAAATCATATTCACATATTCCACCGCACATTAAACATGTCAATACACTACCTTGTGAAATATGAATGTCAGAAAAATGGCGGCAGTCTGAGATATGTGTTGTGATTAATGATAAAGATCACGAGATAGTATAGTTAAGCATTTAAGATGGGATGGCTCACTTCATCACAAATCTATCACTCAATTTGCTGGTTAAAGAATTTTTAAAGTCGGCGAACGTTTGGCGAAGTCACAAGCAAAATGGTTGACTGTGCCATACGCCCAGTTCGCCTTACTCTTTTGTCCTCGAAGATGCAGAATTCACCAGATAAGTAGAATAACTTGTGTATTATGGACAGAAACTGTTAATAATTGTTGTTTTGTTATAGGCAGATTAATTCCAGCTTATTATCAACAAATATCAAACTGCTGTAGACCAGTTTTGGCTTAACTGACTGACAGACTGATGCCATCTGCGACTGACCGACTGAGATCATGTACAGCATTTTGCTGCGACAGTTTTTTCTTTGTTACAGCAGTTGTGTACAGTCAGTCATGGGATTTTTTTATGTGGTTGATGTGAACATCTTTTTGTTAGTGAATTAATACACACACACTCACGACCCCTTCTCCAGGACTACCCAGGTGAGCCAGTACCAGAAAGGTAAAACCAGTCTGATTTACTGAAGCAAGAGACAGTGAGTGGCAGTGGCATCAGCTGGGCCATATACAAGTCTGCACCTTGCTCCAGACAGATAACCACGCCAGCACCACACCACTCAGTTTTTTTACAGGCCGGATGCCCTTCCTGCCGCCCAACCAACAGCGTCAAAACATTGAAGGCAATTGTTAGTGAATTAAATTATGCTTGTTTTACCAGACAAATATTTTAAAGTGGTTTGTTGAGTGGATAAGTCTTACGTGACAGTTTGCTTCAATTACTTTTTTGAGCATGGCAATTTTTTGAACATAGATATTTTACAAGGTAGTGCAGTGACATGTTTAAGGCGATTTGTATGGGATATTCAAATATGACTTTGTTACAAATTTACTGCTGAGTCTAACAGTGAAATTTTTTTTGAAAATTGGTTAACATTTGGCGAAGTTATGGATATGAGTGTGGTGTCTTGTTTTTTTGACTCAAGTGTAGAACATTAGTGGAAAATCTATTATCTCTGCCAGTGATAGCATTACTGCTGTCGTACATTGTGTGAGGTGAATGCTAGTGCTCTTTCTTAGCTGTTTTGTAATCTTTCTATTTGTGTGCTAGTATTGAGTCATATACGTCGTTGCCAATGACACGATGCTGCTGGTGCTGATGTGTGAAGTTAACGGGCGAAGATTTATTGAGATAATCAAGTAAAATTGAATCAGTTGATTTAAAAAAAGTCCGTATGATCAATGACATGCTTACAAAGCGATAACATAGTAACAACCCAGATTTATACCCACAACATGGCGGTGGAAACCAGCTGTCGTAGACCTGGAATGAAATTACGTCACTCTCACCGTAGGTATTGGTAGTGATGATGATGGTGCGGCTGATGTTGATTTCAGGAGATTTCAGCAGAGCTGACAGACCACCTGAACGACCAGAATGTTGATGGAACACTGACATGGCTGTGATTGGTTGATGGAACACTGACGTGGATGTGATTGGCTGATGCAACACTAACATGGCTGTGATTGGCTGCCAGTGATCAATGACTTTGACCAATGCCTGGTGAAAATCAGCTGCCCTATCACTAGGGTTTGGCCCATTTTGTGACTATTTGGCCACAAAACAGACTAAAATGGATCATGGATGGCTTTTTTTGTGAAACCTGCAGGTTTCCACGAAATTTGTGAGAAGTTTGCGATTCTTTTTAACTAATGTTGCATTTTTGCAGTATTTTTTTGTATTTTTGACCCTATTTGCTAATACCTTTGTTTCATCTTGTGTTGTAAATGATGTGGACCATTTGAGCTGGATTCTGCTAGATCTACAAAACCGTTTAAACTGTTGATTTGACTTGACTGATTGAGTCCTTCAGTGTTGCTAGTTAGCTGCAAAACAAGTGTCCACAGTAATTTGGCAAATGGCAGCATTGCCGCTATTCACCCATGTTGTAATGCATTCAGGTTTGCACAGTGAAATTTAATCCCAGACAAAATTCCAAAAATTGTTCTTTCCTGTGGAAGATCTGGAATTTAAGTGATGTGTGGCATTTTGCTAAAAAAAACTTTAAAAATTCACGTTTTTTCAAAAATAGGCCAGGCCTTATTTAAACAGCTCCTGAAATCATTAGTAAAACCACATTTATTTGTTAGCAATTATGGCTGGTATTATTATTGATTGTTATGTGTACTAATTGTTAGAATATTGTATAGAATTAATAACTTGTTTAATTTCTGTGTTATGACACAGCGTTCAGAAGTATTGTTTGCTCAGCGATGCTAACACCAACTCCAATGTACCGGTACATAGATTGGTATGAGTTTTATTTAACTGAAAAATGATAAATTATGTATATTTCAATTGACTATATGTCCATTGTTAATAATACTTATTGGCATTGTTGCATAGAATTTGTTTTGTAAATGTTAAATTAATGTGACAGCGTGTTATAATCTCTGCAGGAGAAAAGACCAGATATTTATTAACTGAATTTTTCAACCACTAATGGAAGCAGTTATGGAAAGCATTATGTATAATGTATTATCCATAGGTATTGAGCATTTGTTCAATTCCAACAAAACGTCGCATCAGACGGGAGTAAACTGCAAGCTTGTAACACATTTTTCAGCATCAGTGTTTGTTATTTTCTGTTGATTTATAGGGTTGATTTATTTATTTGGGTTTGCAGTTGATAGCAAATGAATTGACTGTCAGCTCAGAAATGCCATGGTCTGTTACTTTTCACGAAATGAGGCTGCATCTCGGAATGTGGGAACCCTATGAGTTAACCATTTTTTGCTTGCCAATGCAGTTGCTATTCTTTACATGTTATCTGATACAGTAGTATCACCAACATAGCATTTTACTTAAGACTTAACTGCCAGTATGCTAATTCTGCCAGTGTAACTAAGATTACTTATTTATTCTACAGCTAGACTATGTTAGTACTTGTTTTATGCATCGTTCACATTGTATTGTTAATGCTAATCTCTGTGACTTGTCTGATGTATATCTCACAGTGTATTTCGACACGATTAGCTGCACAGAGCAACCTCAAAATTCTGAGCTTGATTCAGTTTGTCATTATTTGCCTACAAATGGCATTTCTACAAATATTTCTACACTTCCTATACCCTGTCGCCTCTTCGCTGTCCCCGCTTCCTTCCTCTATTTCCTGTCTTCCCCCCCCCAAGTGTTCCATTTTTTCTCCACCCTTTTCCGTCCCTTCATGGAAAATTGCAGACGAAACCCAGAAACCTGGTGCATTCTAGCATAATAAATGATTCTTTTCGAACTTGCATGAACTTCCATTTTCCAGTGATACTGAACGTTTCCATAAGCTTGTGACCGAGGACAAGCACAGAGGCCAGTGTGGTTTTGAGGCCTTGTCGTCTGTGGGAATTTATGAGGCATGGTGTAAACTTGTTTGTACTCTCTGAGTAGGGTGGCTCGGTAGCCGAGTGGTTAGCATGCTGGACTCAGGCGCAGAAGGGCCTGGGTTCAAATCGCAGCCGCGACGCTGTCGGGCAACAGTCTTAGGCAAACTGTTCACACCCATTGTGTCTCACCAAGCAGCAAAATTGGTAGCAGCCCTCTTAAGGGTTGCAGGGGTAACTGCAGGCCTAGCGGAAAGTAATGGCAGCCTACCGTCGGGTTTATGACTCACGTCACCTGCAGGCTGACTGCCAAGAACCGGGATCAGCTGCAGAAGCCTACGCTCGGTAATCGAGTATGGGCTATCTTTACTTTTTACTCCCTGAGTGCCTTCTAGTTTTGCTAATTTGATGATGATGATGATGTCAGTAGGCCCCTAATACACGGTTTTTGGAATCTGTTTAAATCGGTCATATCACATTACCTGTGCCTTGTGTGAAGTGCATTGGCGTTGTGTAAAATATATCGTTTGAGCCACCTTTAACAGTTAGCGTTTTTGCAGACGTTCATATTGTCATTGGCTAAAATTTGAAATTTTCTGTTAAATGGTTATTCTTACGGACATTTATTTAGTGTTGGTGATATTCGATTCCTTCTAAAACTGCTGAAATGTTTTGTTGAAAGCGTTTTTTAACATTTTTTTCAGAGCTGTAAATTCACTGTGATGAAATGTTACTGCTGCTTATGTATTATTATCGACACTGTGATTATTCTGTTATTTTTGGCACTGCTTGCGTAGCATGCAGAGCAGGGTCTATGAAACGATAGGGTGTCCGTCCGTTTGTCCCAGCGACCCACAGCAGCAAACCCGCCGCTGCAGGTTTGCTGCTGTGGGTCCGGCGGGCAGGAGATATCGATCGATCGCTGCAACAGTGACGGGCGAATGCGGGCAGTGCCACGTTGTCAGCGTACGTAGGTAGCCGAACACAGACTTGTTACTGTTAGTGTTTCTTTTATTCGAGTGTTCGTTTCACAAAGATTTTAATTCGTGTGCAGAGATTTTATACGACGTATTGTACATGATATTTTATTACTGATTGAAGACATATCACGCATTAAATGCCGCTAATGGCGAACGCTGAGTACTGAGTAGCTTTAGCCTAATTGAAGTCGACGTAGACCTAGAGGTTGTACTGGCGCAGGCTAAGAGCCGCCCTCTTTGCCAGCATGTCAGTAACAGCTGTTCGACATACAATATATTAAACTGTATTTTCTCTGAAAACTTTCCTTCAGTGCTTTGATGCTGTTGGTTGGGCGGCAGGAAAGGCATCGGGTCTGTAAAAAAAACTGAGTGGTGGGGCGCTGGCGTTGTTATCTGTCTGGAGCGAGGTGCAGACTTGCATATGCCCCAGCTGATGCCACTGCCACTCACTGTCTCTTGCTTCAGCAAAATGCGGATTGGTTTTATTTTTCTGGAACCGGTTTACCCAGATAGTCCCGGAGAAAGGGTCGTTAAACGGGTGCGTGTTATTGTGGAAACTTCACTACTACGACTTGCAGTTTTGTAAATCAGCGCAGCTAACGTCAAGCAGTGCGTCAGTTGCGCTCTATACTAGGTCACGGCGGACGTCGAGAGTAGCAGGCCGACTGTCGCGCTTTAATTGTTGACCACACTTGCGGCGGTCGACGCGTCGTGGTTTTTACCACACGTCCGTCGACCACAATGCTCTGACTGCGTCACTTCGATCTGTCGTCGATTTGTTCCTACAGTTGTGCAGCTAAAAGACTCCCAAGTAAGGAGCTGAGAGAGAGACTAGGTGTAGATGACATAGCATTGGTATTGCAGAATAGGCTGCGCTGGTACGGTCATGTGTTGCGAAAAGATGACGATGACTGGGTGAAGAAATGTATGGAGCATGAAGTTGAGGGTCCAAGACCAAGGGGAAGACCAAAGAAGACCTGGA
>Ga0126332_10000908_pt1 | contig 10215 bp, 11 predicted proteins | sample InaspJWI42metaG_FD_94482 | JGI IMG/M metagenome (GOLD analysis project Ga0126332, IMG submission 94482) | Marine gutless worms symbiont microbial communities from Oahu, Hawaii - Inanidrilus sp. 2 OAHU.JWI-42 metaG | ecosystem: Host-associated > Annelida > Digestive system > Unclassified...
AAACTAGATACAAAACTGAATTTAATCGAAACTAGAAAGCAATGTAGAAGTTAAGTTATCTAAGCAAATTTTAAAATTTAGTAAAGACACTTTGAACCAGCTTGGGTTCTTAGACCCATTTTATATGATAGTTGAATGAAAACAACACTGCTAACACACTTCATGTATCGTAATTAGCACATGATTAAGTTTGGTGAATGTGTGGCTGTGTGTTTGTGGCAGCTAGCAAGTGAGAAACTCATCCTGCCTCAGCTGACATCACCTTTTGTAGCAGCAGCAGCAGCGAGTGTCGAGGATGCCGATGTCAAGTCAACATGCATCACTTGACTCTGTGTTTCCTACTGCTTTCTGCTTCATTCGTAACACTGGACCACCCGCTGCAGGGCACAAAGCTGATACCGTAGCCGACTCTTTTTTTCTTTCTGCCCCATAGAGTTCTCGGTTTAGACACCCACAAACTCTGCAGTAGTTAGCTGTCATTGTGCTGTGATGTCAGCCTTCCACTGTTGCTGCTGCAAACCTACCGCCCACTGCAACGAGACCTACTGGAGAAGCTGAGCCTCTGTCATAAGTGTTAAGCACTTTGCAGGTTAATATGTTTAGCATCCATACGTCGTGTATAGCAGAAGAAACTGCATTATCGTCAGGTGTGTGTCTGTCTATAATGTAGTTCGATGAGCGTTTGATGAATGATTGCCTTAATAACCTGTCCGAGCCACTTCCGTGCCGTCGCTGCTTTACACTAATTACACCACACATTCTGACTGTTGTTGTCAAAATTTGTCCTGGGGAGAGTTGGCAACAAAAGTCGTATATTCGAATGATTTAAGATGTCCAGTTTAATAAATGTCAGTTAAGTATGTACATGCCTTCAGTGCTTTGACACTGTTGGTTGGGCATCAGGAAGAGCATCCGGCCTGTAAAAATTGAGTAATGAGGTGCTGGTTTGGTTATCTGCCTGGAGTGAGGTGCAGAATGTTTGCATATGGTCCAGCTGATGCCACTGCCACCCCAAAACACAATTATCTCTTGTGTCATTTAATCCAGACTGGTTTACCTTTCTTGTACCGGCTTACCCAGGTTGTTTTGAAAAGACGCAGTTAAACGGGTGTAGTAGTATAGTAGAATGTATGTACAAACATGTTGGAACTTGTGGTGACTGCGCTATTTCATCTGGGAAGCTTTCACTTTGTCTCTCTGTCAGTATAAGTGAATACAAATTAGCACCGAACTGTTTTTTAGTTAGCTAGTAGTAAAATTTTTTGGTATTTCTGCTTTTGTTTCAGTGTGCCTACTTTTCCCAGTTACTCCCAAGTTCAGTGGGGTCAAGTTAGAGCCCCGAGCACCCGAGATTTGGGTGCATTTTTCCAGAAATTGTTCCTGTCATCCGACGGACAACATTACTGCACTGAAATGGCAGCGTGGAATGTGTGGTGTAATCAGTGAGTTACTGCATGCTTTTGTCGACGTCTGCGATGCTTCATCGATGAATGTCATTTTCATCTCTCGTTGCCTTCACTCATTTGTCTTCATTGTATCACGTCCAGTCTTTGTGTGCCAGTCTTCGTGTACATTTGTCGTTGTTAAATTCTCTCAGCTTTGTCGCATGTTTTATCATCTTGTTGTCGTCGTTGCTGTTGTTGTGGTTGACTGTCCTTTTTGACATTCGCTTCATATCGTTGTTGCTGTTTAACAGCTTCCAGTTTATTACTCCACAGCCGATAGAGAGCGGAGTATTGTGATGACCATGTCTGTCTGTCTGTTTGTTTGTCTGTGAGCATGTCTCCGGAACTACATGTCCAGTTTCCGTCAAGTATTTTTGCGTGTGTTACTCATGTCCGTAGCTCGATCCTCCTCTGGCGGTGTTGTGATACTTTATGTACTTCCGATTTATTGAGTGACGTCAATTTGTATGTAACGGCCAGGTTTAGGTGACAAAATGGTGCCTCAATAGGGAGTAGTGTGGATTTATCACCTTGGCTTACACTCAAACTGACCCACCAGGGGGCAGCACCGGACCGGTGGTGGAGTCTGATATCTGCGATTGCCTTGTTTATGCGGTTGATGTCAACTTGTACGGTGATGGTTAGGGTTTGATTAGAGAGATTGGCCTTGGGTTAAATTTGGGGTAACCCAGAGTTTGTTTAGGATCAGGATTGCATCTCCTTTTCAGTAGACCACGTCTGACCAGTGACCACTGGTGATTGTTTGTAGAATAAGGCAGAAGATTATCAGATCTGTGTTATGTTGCAGATAAGTAAGTAGGTAAGATTTGTCGTGCACTGAAAGCAAAGGTCAATAAACGACTACAGAGTTACGAGTATGCATGCACGATAGGGCATGGAGGTGTAAACATATGCACATGTACTGCGACAGAACTTGTAACTAGCTGTTATTCAATATTTTATAGATTTAATATTCTATGTATGATGTAATAGGTGACGTAAAACTGAGATATAATGTCGACTTTTGAATGTAAGAAACTTTGTTTACACCTCCACCTATCGTGCGAGATCGAAATTTCCCAGTCTGTGAACTCGCCTCTTGGCTCGGGAGTCAGCCATTAAAACATGCATGCTTGGTAAAACTATGCTAATATGAAGTGGCAGATATCAGCGGGAAGACTGTGTTTCATTAGTGTGCACAGTAGTGTGCCCATACATACCAATGACTGCTGGCTTAGATGCTTGTTAGCTTTTAGAATCTTTTCCCCAGCTGGATCCAGTTTGATTGTGTTCGAAATAGTTTTGCATTCGTTTTTGTATATTTTGTGTTTTGTTTCTTTCTGGTTTGTTTGTTTTGTTGTCAGTACCGGTGAATTCGATTGCTTGGAGACTGGTCTCCAAGGTGATTGATACCAGTTGTCATGGTACCTGTTTTGTATGACTGAATTGCAAATCCATTTGACAGGATATCTCCTGTACTGATAAACAGTACACTTCGTTGTTTGTTACTTGTAGTTCCAGTCAGTAAATTACATTTTGTTATTATGCTCTAGACTGTAAATGATGCCTGTGTGTTTTCCACAATGCAGTGCGATGAAGCTGAATGCTCGTCATAGGTGGAAAAAGGCTTTGAAAGACCTGTGGCCAAAGGCCTGTGACAGGCTCAAGGTTGTTTGATGCACAGCTAACAGTCTTATTAGGAACACAGCATGAATTTCTGGCTCTCGGTTTTTATCTGGAAATGTACCAGTGTGTAGACATTCCGTGGTACAAATAGGGTACAGTACAGCATATATAAAGCTTTGTTTAAGCAGTACATAGTGCAAAAAGTGCCGTTGCTGAAGTCATTTATGGCACGCCTAAAAGTGCTATGGTCATAACCATACTCATGGCTTTGCCTTCAGTGCTGTTCGTTTAATAATGATATGTGGGCATTGTCATGAAATGAGACAATAATCGCTGGTATTATGAGTATTACAGGCTTCCTGATTCCTTATAAATGCTGCACGTCTTTTCCCCGCCATGTTAAGATTTGTTCTACTTAATGATTTTTTTGTTAACACACAACATGTGTATGTGGATGGCGACAAAAGCCTTATACATTTATGCGATTACTAGAACAGATTTTTGAACACCTTGCCTTGTTTGCGTATGTAACTTCCTTGCATTTTCGTTTGTTAGTCAGTGGTATTCACTTCTGTTCATATCATATTTTTCAGTGGAAGACCACACAGGAATTTTTAATGACATCTTTTAATTGTTCTATGTTTTGCTGTGTGTTTAATGTTGTTGCCTCTGTTTATTTCTGATACTGTTTGTAAATTAGTGACGGAATTCTGATGCCAAGCGACATATATATTCACGCTGTTATGGTATTTATACATAACTGTATATCAAACATGCTTCATGTTCCGTCATAACATCGTTAGGTAATTCCATTTTCTGTTAGATGTGATGGAGTGCTTCTTGTAGTCACGTAGTTTTCTATCGTTAACATGTTTTAATTTTGGTCTTCGATATTCAGTCGATATTACCTCAGATTTTGCTGACCACTTTAGTGATCCAGATAGAGCAATTGGTCTGGTGTGTGTATTTTTGACTGTTTGTCTGAACTGTAAACTTCCAACTACATGGCCTCTGACCTAGATATTTAACATGCTAGTTCATCTTGATGCTATCTGAGTCAAATTTGAAGGTCAAGGCCATAGGGTCATCAGTCAAAGTTCACTATTACAGTAGGAAACTGTTGTTAAACCCATTTTTAATGAAACGTAGTTTTTGTTATTTTAATTTTATGTTAACTCTATATAGCCCTGATTTTATTTTTCTTTTTTGCTCATCGTTATTTATTGCATGATTTTATTCTCATCCAACTGTTCGTGGCATGAATAGCTTATAGTATACTGATGTGACGTTAAGAAACTACTTACTCTTGTCAGTGTGATCTCAAGTGAGTGCTTTTTAGCATTTATGAACAAACATCCACTACTCCACAGAAAAAGACCAGCAGATAAATTGCCTCCTTGTCAGAGATACTTGTAATCCTGTATATATTCTGCCACTTAATGCCACATTGTTTTGGTAAATAATTCCAGCTGGTTACATAGGTTTGTGAATAGCTTTCTTGTTATTGTTTGTACATTACTTGATGATGTTGTAAGTTTTTGCAGCTTGATTTGTTGTATTTTTTGCAGCTGTCTTAGCGTATCTTTGCTGATATTGTACATACAGTACACAATGTTTAAATATTGCCAGTTTTGCCAGCAACGTGCATATACAGGGAGTGTGTAATACATATAGTTCTAGGTATGCCGCCCTATGCTTGTGTCTATGCGTGCATCTGATTAATTGATTGTACCATTAATTAGGTCAGGTGAACGTAAAAATGGCGGCAAGGTTGTTCCACTAAAGCCTTACTCACTGTTTAATATTGGTGATATTGCATTATAAATGTATAATATTGTGAGTACATTACATTTATCAGTAATATAGATGTTAGCTAGTCGCTGAGTCATTGTTTGCTAGTTTGATCGCAGTCTTCATTTTTGCATTATCTGATGTGGTAATTCGTCCTGTTTTGCTTCAGATTTTGTCCATACATATCTCTTACTTGCTTATTAACTTGTTTGCATTCTTGTTCCCATCTGTTAATCTGCTGCCTTCAACATTACTTTTTTGTTTTTTTATGGATGTGCATCAATATTGTCTACATAGATTAGTCATTACTAAAAAGCTGATTAATAGACACTGTCGTATACATTTACACTGGTGAACGTTATGCCATTATCTGTCTAGCTTATACTTTTATGTATACTCATATTACATACAGTGATTGATGTTTTACATTATGGCAGTTCTTTTGCAGTTAATTATTCTAAACAGACAGGAAGTCGAAAAACTCTGTAAAGATGACATTTACTGGTACATACAATGGAAGTAACAAAATGTGGACTGCACTTGATAGAGCATATACCTCTGCTGCAATGTGGTTCAGACAGAAAGCCTACACCTCAGTTTTGTTTTACTTTTACTTATTTATTGCACTGCCATGTGGATGTGGAACTGCACCACACTGTGTTGGCTTTCTAAACTTTTATTTTATACCGGTTAATTAATAACTGGATCATCTACAAACCGAAAACCCATTCCTAAACAAACTTTACAAAAGTTTGTCAACTCCCCCCAGTCCACATAGTTTACCTTTTGTACAAATTTCATAAAATCTGCCTATAACTTTGAGTTATAGTGCCAGCAGACAAACGTGCCACTGAAATTCGTAATACCTGCCAAAAGTGGCAGAGGTAGTGAAAGACGCCATTTTACTTTGGATTCCGTCATCCATAACGTGTGTACTCTGTATGCACTGTGCGATCATTTTTACTGTCGTTTTTGCAGCATTGTCATTGTGGTGGTACCTTTCAACTCTGTCATGTATATACAGTTGTGAACTTATTTTAGCAATACTGTTAATGATTGCCAGTTTTAAGGTTTTATCAATAAAAATATTTGGATTCAAATACAGGGTGATGTCTTATGTAAGGATTTTCGAATCAGTACCAAAAGTACCGGTAAAAGTTGCAGAAAATACATTAATTCTGTTCTATTTAGCCTATTTAATAAATTTATTTTACTTGTCATTTACACATTTACTATACCTTTCAGTAGTGTTGCACTCCAGTGACAAGTTCTGTCTCATTCTCAAGACCCAGTGTCGAGTTCTTGATCTTAGTCTCAAGGCCTAAGTGTCAAAATCTCGGTCTGTTCTTCTTGATCTCAGGACCTTAATCTCACTGTGCCATATGGACGTTAAGGTTTTTTTCAACTCCTATTTTTGGCACTCATATACAGATGCTCAAATTATTTGCCCCACTTTCCCCCCTAATGGCAATAGTGGCAATTTCCACTTTGTTGTAGCAAATTTCCTTCGATAGTAACTTAACAAGTATTGTCAAGTATTCCTCTATATAGATTTCTCATTTCGCACCACCAGTTCGCACCACTCAATGCCAAAGAATCTATGGTTGGTGGCATACGACGTCGCCTCCCTATGTTGAGGCGCCATTGTGGGTGTGGTTGATTTTTTGGGAAATAATGAGCCAAAATTTGTAAATACTGCGAAAACGGGCGAAGGGGGCATGCCAGTGCCCAAAAGAGTTTGCATCGTTGGATCCGGCAGATGGTGTGCTTTATTTTGCTATATTTGGATTCGGTTTGGTGTAGTTTTTACCGCGCGATGCTATGCATCCGTGGTACTAGCCATGGGCCTGTGTCTGTGTCTGTCTGTCTGTCTGTCTGTGTCTGTCTGTCACAAGTCGGAGTTCTACTAAAACGGCTAAACGTAGGATCACACAAACAATACCACACGATAGCCCAGGAACTCTAGATTTCTGATGCCAAAGATCGCGAAATTCGACGGGGATCACCCCCTACGAGGGCGCCGAATGCAGGTGGGGTGGGTCAAAATCGGCGACTTTTGACTAATAACCGGCTATATCTCGAAAACGATAAAAGATAGATACGTAGTTTCTATTAAAGTCGAATAGGAAGTCGTATGCGCTCTATCGACCTTGAGTGTCCCCTAACCACCCCAAACCACTCCATTTTCTGCTTTTTGCACCGCCATTTATTGCTTCGTAACGGGTGAACCTAGAGGCTTCGAATTTGGTGTATTGACTTACCATACCAAGTCCCACCCTGCCAATGGAAAGTCTTCCCTGAAAGGGGCGTGGTCAGGGTCAAATAACCCGTTTTATAATTTTACACCCCATATAATATCTCCGCAACGGCTAATGCTAGAAACTTCAGATTTTGTACACCGGTCGGCCATGTGAAGTCTTAGTCTTGTGATAAGTGAGTGCTCCCTAAGTGGGCGTGGTCAACATAATTCACACGATGACCTGTAGGTCAGCATGTGAACCGGGCGTTAACCCAGAGTCGCCACCTGCAGTTAAGAAGCATTTGCTGATGGCACCTAGGGCATTTGGATTCGGGAGAAGATGCTAGAGTTCTCATCAGTGATGGTCCATAAACATATGACTGATATGAGACATAGGATAGCTGCTATTGTATAAAATGATGTTGTGTCTTGTGTGCAAATGTGAGTATGGATGTGTATGACAGGGGGTCTGTGATAGCGAAGATTGTTGGCCGCAACGTGATTGAGCACTCCATATTTGTGCAGCACGTGCCTGTGTGGGTGAAGGAGGAGCTGTTTAATGGCAAAAAACTGACAGAAATCATTAACACCAAGCATGAGAACATCAAGTACCTGCCTGGCTGCATCATCCCGTACAATGTGGTAATGTATTATTCTGTATTGACTGTCATTTGTAATAAATCCGTATGGCCATGTGTGTATCGGCTGGGAAGAGAATTATCATTGGAGTTGCAAAGCTGTTAGATAAATCCAGGCAGAATGTGGTGGATATAAATTTTGTCCATAGACTCTGATTGTGATAGTTGTCAAGCAACAGATTTTGGTAATTTTGAACCAAGTACACAGAGAAACTAATGAATGATTAAAAGCGCCTGTGGTGATTAGTGGAATAGGTTTTTATATAGGTAAGGTGTCCTTCCTTACACTGAGGCTACCCAGGCAAAGGAAACGCGAGTACTATAAACTGAACAACTGGTCTGTCCTCATTGTTTCTTTATGCACCATTGGAGTCTGGGGCATTGCTTCCTTTGTGACACCAATACCGGCAATGATTGTCTGTCTAAGTCATTCAGTGAGGAACCACATGCTGCCAAGCACAGACATCTGTTCATGTTCAGTTTTAATATGCAAAGTGTTCTAAACTGTGATGTGACAGTGCTCTTAGTGATGACTGAAGCGTACAGTACACTGTGTGTCCATTCCCAAAAGTTTAAACGTTATTTTGATTTGCTCAAACTTTGACATATGTGGATCAATTTTGAAGATTTTTGCCAGAAATGTTAAGAAAGTGTGTCAGAAAGAAAGCAGTTTATATGGCACCATACTGGAAAACTAGGGTAGAGGATAACATGCTTAATTTTCCCATCTCACCTGACATTACTTTATCTGTAACATTTTTACCGATGATCATTGAACTTGGATCATGTATTTCATAGTTATAGCAAGTCAAACATATTAACTTTTAGTGTGTCTCACTGTTGCTAGTGAGTGAAGACCATGGTATGTTCTATCAGGTTGCATTGAGTGATCTTGATGTGGCTGTCTATGATGCTGATATCCTGGTCTTTGTCGTCCCGTACCAGTACATACACGACGTCTGTGACAAACTGCGTGGAAAAGTGAAGAGCACCGCAGTTGCTGTGTCACTCGTCAAGGTCAGAGATTGGCTCGTCACTACTACCATATGATGCCGTGTATTGATGTTACCTGTATGTGGAGTGATTATGAAAGTTGACTGGTTTGTTACAGTTCTGTTCAGTTCTCAGAAGTTATAAACCTGCCAAAAGAGGTGCTTTTTTAGGCCACACCGAAACTGTTTTTTTGGAAATGGAGGGTGAGTGTTTATCTGTCAGCAGGTTATTTCACAACAAGCTGTCTGTGAATTTTCAGTTGGCTGAGATGTTGAATAATGCCTGCAAATATGGGGACTGAATGATTGTTTTTTATCCTGTATTGGCTCGCCTGTGCCTTCAGTGTTTTGACGCTGTTGGTTGGATGGCAGGAAGGGCATCTGGCCTGTAAAATAACTAGAGTGGTGGGGTGCTGGCATGGTTATCTGTCTGGAGCGAGGTGCAGACTTGCATATGGCCCAGCTGATGCCACTGCCACTCACTGTCTCTTGCTTCAGTATAATCCAGATTTGTTTTACCTTTCTGGTACCGGCTCACCCGGGTAGTCCCGGACAAAGGGCCATTGAATGGGTGTGTGTGTGTATGTTGTGTGTGGCTTGTCTGGATTGTACTGGAAAAAGAGCCATCAAATTGGTAGTTGTAGTTGTTTATGAAAAGGACTGGGCAGATGTGGGGATAGTCTTCTTGATTTCAGAATTAAGGACTATCTTAATAACCACAACAGAGTACAACACACACAACTGTTTAATGGCCTGTATCCGGGACTACCCGGGTGAGCCGGTACCAGAAGAAACATTCACCCACGAGGAAGAAGAAGAAGGATTTGCACAGACAACAAGGTCTGCTTTGAGCCAGCGAGGGTTGTTAGACCCAATTAATCCAGCATACAACCAAGGTATTTTCTGCGTGTGTATGTACATACATGCCAGAAAATAAAATTGAGATAGGCCGATTGAAAGTTGATTAGCACAAATCACAAAAAGGAATTTCTACAACGATGTAAATGTCTTTACTGATTGCAGTCTGTAGGTAGAGTCTGTCATTATTCAGATAGGTTTGTCGTCATCATTTGCCTGCCGTTGTGTAGGTTAGCATCAGTGTGCCGGTGTGCGTAGGGTCTTGATGTGACTGCTGATGCTGAACGAACTGGCCTGGTGTCGAATGTGATTCGGCGTACTCTCGAGATCGAGTGTGCGGTGCTGATGGGTGCAAACTATGCTCCTGAAGTCAGCATTGAGTGTTTCTGTGAAGCCACCATCGGTCTGATACATTCTCTCTGTATGAGTGTGTGAGCATTTACCTGTGTTCACAATAATCAAATTAAGTAATAATATGTACGAATACGCCTTCAGTGCTTTGAATGCCTTCAGTGCTTTGACGCTGTTGGTTGGGCGGCAGGAAGGGCATCCGGCCTGTAAAAAACTGAGTGGTGGGGTACTGGCGTGGTTATCTGTCTGGAGCAAGGTGCAGACTTGCATATGGC
>Ga0126332_10000911_pt1 | contig 10203 bp, 8 predicted proteins | sample InaspJWI42metaG_FD_94482 | JGI IMG/M metagenome (GOLD analysis project Ga0126332, IMG submission 94482) | Marine gutless worms symbiont microbial communities from Oahu, Hawaii - Inanidrilus sp. 2 OAHU.JWI-42 metaG | ecosystem: Host-associated > Annelida > Digestive system > Unclassified | place...
ATGGCGAGATTCACTTCACGTCACCTGCGGGCTGACTGCCTGTACACCGGGATCAGCTCCGGGCCCAACGCTCGGTAACGAGTATGGGAAAACTTTACCTTTTTTTAGTAACTAGGCCTATTACAACGAAATTAACGGTTGCAGAACTGCATTGCACGAACGTTCTCACGAGAAGTGAGGACGTCACTTACTATAGGCTAGGCCTATAGAGAACTTACCTGCATTACTGGTACAGCGGACATTGGCAAAAGTCACGTCACATTAGCGGCTCTACATTAGGTGTTCGCGCGTGTCTGTACCGTACCGCGTAGCTGTAGTTGGGCGAGCTGGCTTCGTCGTGCAGGTATGGCGATGTCGGAAGTCGGCGAGCCGACGGCGGCGCTGAGTGTCGTCGCCGGCGTCCTGCAGGCGCTCGCGACCGGCACGTTCATCTTCGTCACGTTCTTCGAGATCATGAGAGACGAGGTCGATCCGCGACACACGACCGTCGGCAAACTGGCCAGCGCACTGGCCGGATTCACCGCCATGAGCCTGCTCGTTCTCATCCCCGTCCTGCTCTAGATGCCCTCAGTCGGACACGCCTTATAGTCGACGCATTCCGTGACGATCATTCCATCCCAGACACCGCGAAACTGAAAATTACTCGTATTACGGAGAAGGTAATGCGATCCGTCGTGTTCGCGTCGGCCCATGTGTTTCCACTCTAGCTTTTGAGCCAGCTAACCTCTGACCATGATGTTTGGCGTGTTTATGGGTAGCACGTCAGGGACTGGAAGTTGAAGTCATAGGTCAATATCACTATCAGGTTGGAGTTTGCAAGGTAACGCGGTCTGTCCCGGTCTGACTTCGAACCTTCATCGACGGCAGTTTGTTTTCTAGTGTTAAGCTGCGTTCATACCGCATGCGGTGCCGCGCAGCGCCGTAACATGCCGCGATATGTCGTAGTAAATAATTGCACGACCAAAGAGCCTACGGAACATTGTCCATCGTGCAAGTTGTCTAATCTGGATATGCCTTAAAATGACAGGTAAATTATTAGTTTAAATTAAAGTTATTTTGCAGTTGACACTGCTTGTCTCTGTGCACTATTCCAAAAGCAATCCGGTCACACGTGTTGTTATCGTCAGCCATTTTGTTGCATACTGGGTGGGCCAAAAAAGTGGGCCACAGACTCGTGACCATAATTCTGTCAAATCTTAACCGATTTAAAAAAATCACCGGAAGACTCCTCGGTAAAGTTGTAGTTAAATGGATATTAAACATCCCACTGCACCTTGCATATGTTGCTACACTACCTTGTGAAACATTAATGTCAGCAAAACAAGCCATTAACGATAAATTACAAGGTATTGTAGCTACATATTGAAGGTGTGGTGGGGTTGTTAATAACCAAATTAGGAAAGGTTTATCACTGAGTCTGTCAGTGAATTATTTTAAACCAGTAAATATTTGGCAAAGTTACAAGCAAGAACGTGACTGTGTCGTGCACTTTCTTCGTCTTTTAGCAGTGTGTTGGCCAGGCGTGCAGAGTGCATGAGACAACCACGCTCTTGCGTGTAACTTTGCCAAATATTCACCGATGTTAATTTTTTTTTCACTCACAGACTCAGCAATAAACCTTTCTGAATTCGGTTATTGACAAACCACCACAGCTTAAATATGTAGCTACATGATCTTGTAATTTATCGTTGATGGCTTGTTTTGCAGATATTAATGTTTCTCAGGGTTGTGTAGCAACATACACAAGGTGTGGTGGGATTTTTAATATCCGTTTAACTACAAATTTACCAAAAAATGTTCCAGTGAAAATTTTTTTAAATCGGTTAAGATTTGACAGAATTACGGACATGAGTCTGTAGCCCACTTTTTTGGCCCACCCTGCATGCATGATGCGTTTACAACACCAAAGACAACGTGCGGTGCAACGCAATGCAGTGCGTGTTTGCGTCACGTTTCGGTATCAATACGGCTTCAAACAGCATGCAATGCTGTGATCAGTGTTTGGTTAAAACAGAACTAAACTGCACTCAGATGTTGCCTATTTACAGCAACAGCAATTATGCAACGTTTATAAAGTCGTCATTTTTTGCCGCGAAACGTATGGTATATATGCTGTGTATCCCTGATCTGTCCGCCTGACAGTCTGTCTGTCACTGGTCGCTGTTTTACCATAGTGTGTAAAATAAGATGGCGGAAACGGGGATTCTAGAATATGTTGTTCGAGTTTTTTCTTGTACAGTGTTAATTCAACAACACCTGACTTTGCCAAAGTGATTATGCTTATTAAAACTATGATTATATCACCTCTCGCCAGTGTCTGTACATGTGTATGGCCGCGTCGCATGCATAGCATAAATGCGGCCTATTGCTGCAGACAGAGTGGCGTGGTCTGTGACTTGTAGTTACACTGCCGCCTCCTGGCGAATACGACATATCGATCTGTGTGCAGGCGGCGATATGTCCTGTTACTACCATAGTGTTAATGTGTATGATTTTTCTAGTTGTGCTTGATCGAGGTATTTTAACGCACACTGTATAATTACAGTTACACTGGCAGTAAAACTTTTGTTGACGCTGGTGTAGCAAATGTAGTAGAATGATTTCTGTGGACCTACATGATGTGATCAAGTGTTACTAGTGCGATTTATACAGACAACAAGATTCTTCCAACAGTGATATGATTCGATAGCACTGATTGCACATTCTCATATTAGTGACTGAGCCAAATCTTGTTTTCAGTGATAGTCACTGAAATGTTTTACAGGCTAGTAATGCTTATTGATTAAACCAGATGTTATTGTTATTGTACAATTTTTTTACATTGCTTTACAAAACATGATTTGTCTTTGTTTAGTAGTTATGAGAACTTTTTAATCAGGTAACTGCCAGACACAAATAGATATAGAGTAGTGGTGTTGCACATTAAATATACACAGGTTCAGTGGAATAAAACTCTATAAAGCTGCATTAACTGACATAATATAAAAGGACAATTGTGCAATATTATATCAATTTTACTGTTCATTTTCACATATCCTGTATACTGTAATAAGCAAAATTCCTGTTAAGTTTGTTGACAACATTAATAAAGGAGAAAAAGCAACTGAAGGAAAATATACACCATGTTCAGAAAAGTGGTACATTTTGCTTTTGAACATAACTTCACAACTACAGTTTTCAGTGACCGTTACTGAGCAATTAGTCTACAAGTATGTCATACTGTCAAAATTATATCTGGCCTAAAATAAATATTCTTTGCAATTGTATGCCATTAGCATATACAGAATTTAAAAACTACTACTGTAGAGTGTTGATCAAGTTGGACTTATGCTTTGAAGCATGTGCTCTATGTGTCCGCCTCGTGCAGAAACACAGGCTGCAAGATGTTTACACCACTGTTTTATGGCACTGTCAATCAGCTGCTGATCAATCTTATCCCATTCATTGTTATGATTTTTACAAAAATGTCACAATTACGTCACTGCACAAAAATATTTAACTGATTCTGTCAAAATCAAACTACCACCAGTTGACATGTTCACTTATGGATATTCGCTAAAAGTTTCATAAAATTTGTACAAAAACTGTGCGAAATATATGGAAAAACAAATGTATCACATTTTTCTGAACACAGTGTATATGGTCTTAATTGTGGCAGTTTTAGAAATTCACACAATCTGCCTCAATAAGTGCGTGTTTGTTTAGGATTTAAGTAATAAAGCATTAACTACAGCATAAGTAGCCGTGTACATACATGAAACATGTTAAGTAATGGTATGTTTAAGGTCAACAAATGCCAAAGCCTACCAACCCACAGCTGTTTACTGACAACTTGAACAACCATAGCATGACAAATAAACGAACTATAACTCAAAAGTTTACTATGCAATACACTTGAAAACACCCAAACAAGTCAGTGAACATATCTTGGCTCAATACATTACACAATTCTAGGCACATCACAAATCACACAGTCAATCAGATTAATTTGATTTATCACAAGCCTAAAGTTCCGGACATGCAGTCACTGCCAGGTATCACTCAATGAAAGCATGCCATTCAAAATATACCAGTGCTTAAATAAATGCAATTAAAACAACAGTAAATTTCTCGTATACTCAGCTGTTCTGTTCAAAGAAATCTTTACAGAAAAATATAAGCTAGATGACTAGAGCAGCTTACCAAAAGATCTGATCTATTTTCATTGTATTTCTACCTTTGTGAATAAAGCACATAAATTACCCATTAATGGAGATAAATGAAAACATGAAAACAAGTCAAATACAGAAATGACCATTTGACTACATAACTGCAACACTAGATAATGTACAAATTAAAACTAATACATAAGCATATCATATAACAATGTGCGACATTCATACAGTATATCTATGCAATATGTGAAACAAATATCAACAATATCTTCCACATGTATCCATATATTACCCAAGAACACAAATAGCATTACACTGTGTAAGCAAAGATTCTAAAAATACAAATGAACAAAAACAACAAAGATACACACTGAAGCTATTTTTTCTGACTTGTGACAGACATTACATTACATTTTTGAGTACAGAATTTCAGAATACCCTTTTATAGAACAACTTGCAGAAAAGTTGCAGCAACGACTGCCAGTATATTTTGCTACAGTCTGACCAAATGTTATTCAGTTTTAGCAAGACATGACAAACTAACGTAAGAGAAAACTGCAACTAGCCAATTTTAAGCTTCATAATATGCAAGTGCTGCAACATATATAATTTCTGTATACACCGTGAGTCAAAAAACAAGACACTAAACTCTTGCCCATAACTCCCCCAAATGTTACCCAATTTTCAACATTCTTTCACTGGCAGACTCGCTGGTAAATTTCCAACAAGCTCATCTTTAAATATTCCACCACACCTTAAATTTGTTGTTACACTACCGTGTAATACGAATGTCAGAAAACTGGTGACAATCTGAAATATGTATCGTGATTAATGATAAATCACAAGATAGCAGAGCCAAGCATTCAAACTGTGACAGGTTACTTCATTACAAATTTATCATTCATTTTGCCGATGAATGAATTTTTAAAATCGGTGAACATTTGGCAGAAGTTACAGGCAAAATGGTTGATCGTTTCATACGCCCCATTTGCCTTAGACTTTTGTCCTCAAAGATGCAGAACTCGCTGGATAAGTAAAATAACTTGTTTATTATTGACAGAAACTGTTATTGATTGCTGTTATGTTAATAGGCAGATTAATGTGAGTTTATTATCGACAAATATCAAACTGCTGTGGACCAGTTTTGACTTACTGACTGACAGACTTATGCCATCAGCGACTGACTGACTGCTCATCATGGATGGCATTTTGTTGCAATATCTTTCTCTTTGTTACAGCAGTTGTGTACAGTCGATAATGGCACTTTTTATGGCTGGTGTGAACATCTTTTTATTAGTGAATTAACTAATGAATATTTTACTAAACAAATATTTTAAAACAGTTTTTTGAGTGGCTAAGTGTTACATGGCAGTTTGCTTTAATTACATCTTGAGCACTGCGATTTTTGAACATAGATATTTCACAAGGTAGTGTAGCGACATATTTAAGGCGTGATGAAATATTCAAACATGAGTTTGTTGCAAATTTACCAATGAGTCTGCCAGTGAAAGAAAGTTGAAAATCAGTTAAAATTTGGGGAAGTCATGGGCAAGAGTTTAGTGTCTTGTTTTTTTGACTCACTGTGTAGTTTACCTGCAAGACCAACAACTGAGTGACTACTTCAATCATGTACAGCAACTACAATTACAGAGACAGTAAACATGCAACCACTGCAAAGTTGTGTACCGGTACTGTAAAACAACAAATAATTACAGCATATGTAACAGCACACCTCAATATTCCACAGATGGTAACTGAACTACTGACATCACTGAGACAAGTCAAGTACACTGCAATGAACAGATAAGTCAAAAACAAAAACTGTTAGATTCACATAACATTTCAACAAAAATGCTTTTACAATAAAATTTGAACTTAAGCAAAAAATGAAAAGACAGTATGAATTTATACAAGAGAGTTGTTTGCCACATACACTGACATATTGCTCAACATACGACTGATGCATATTAAACTGTCATTCATACAGCCACTAGCAAGACCAAGAGTCTGCCAGCATGGTCTGTTACGGCATACAAAAACTATGGAAAAATTACTAAAGGCATACCAGCACAGGAGTTACAGCATATATTTTACTCTAGCTAAAGCTACAAAAAATGTATTTAATTTCCACGCAACTTTAAAATGCTTGCTCATTAAATATATTCCAAGTCCCCGAAAACATAACACTCAACATTTTTTGTTTTTTTTTCACTTAACAGCATATAACATCTATAACACGTACATAACAAAATATACGAACAAACCGACAAAAACAATACTAACAACATAGAATCATGCCATCACTCGACACTGTGACATCACTGTGGCTGCATGTCACATCAACCTAACAAATCTGACAATTCATAAAATGCAAAAGAGAATGAAGCAAGATTGGCTAGATCATGTTAGATGCACGTTTTGCACACTGTTGTACAAAAAGTAGCCAGTGCAGCAGGCATGTTAATTTTAAGCAGGCTAGCAGTGTGAAACAGCATACACAGAGCAGTTCAACAACTCTCGGTCAATACGCCAAAATATCGTAACTCGATTCAATTTGGCTGCATTAGATTTTCCTAATACCATCAGTGCAAGTAAAACAGCTCATAACTGTCTGTTTGATATCTAAATGCAGCAGTAACAATGTGTAGCAAATTAAAACAGGGGAGAGACTAAATGCACTACAAGTAAATAATAGTGCATCTTTTATTGTGCAAATGTAGGTGATGTTATAGGTGAAAGTGGTTATGTGGCCAATGTGTGACACTGTACAACAAACTTCAACATCACAAGTGAGTGAGCTCAAAGTCCACATTAACAATTATTTATCAGCTGGTAACAGCCAACTGACTGGTCTGTTACAGTCTTGGCCTCAGATGAGAATAGAGTCTGGAAATATGGAAGTTCCATATAAGTTCACAAAAAATGTACCAGTAATGCACCAAAGAATGTCATAAGATAACACTGAAATGTAATGACTTGACTGAGCATTAAATCATTTACAAACTAAAGTGCAGAACAGTTGGCAATAGAATTATGTTCAGTATTAGAACTGACAAAACTGTATGAACTGCTGCCTGGCACTGCAGCAAACACTGCCATCGTTGCGTACCCAGTAAACATAGCAATTATCTTGGCAAATGATGTGCGATGAGTTATCTGACCCTCTAGGATCTCACAGAATGTGACATAGATGAAGCAACCGGATGACAGTGCTTGAAAAATGCCATTGGCAAGGTCTATGCTGGGACTGGTGCGGATGGACTCGAATATGGCCGTTGTGAGAAACAGGCCAACTGGATTCATCAGAGCATATGCCACAGCAGCAACGACAACTGGCTTGTAACTGTTGTGAACACGAACTAGCTGAAGACCAAGGCAAAATGCAATGACTGTCTCGTGGACAAGGTTTCCAATGAATATTGCCCAAACCTAAAATGCACGCATAACTGTGTTTTAACCAGTTGTATAAAAAAGATAAAAACAACTGTCTTGTAATAGAAAATAATTTATGAAAGAAATAAAAAATATTAAAATGATTTAGCTCAACAGATACTCACTGTGCAACATACTAATTATATGTGCTGACAAAACGTTGTGCTTTTAGTGATTTAAGACATAATCAATTATCCACATGACAAACTGCTAACCTATGTAATGGCCCAGACCAAAAGTTATTAAAACTGTTTTTAAAAAGGTGGATGCTTTTTGGCACCAATTCAGGCTATGCTACAAAACCACCAGAAATACACATCACTAAGAAGACAGACAATTTTAAACATTCGTTTAAATACTTAAGCACTTGCCAACTAGTTCACCTACAGACATGAAGCCAAAATTAAAACAGTCATAAAAGCAGTTAACAAAAGTTAAATGTTCTCATTCTTCCTACCTCAATCACTGTAGTTTTCAGTCCGGTGGTTATGCCTTCCAGTATGGAATCAAGTGACAATGCGAGCATCATCACGATACTTCGCACAGTTGAGTCCTGCTTGGCTACGTCTGTTATTGACGAGCGTCGTGGCAAAGGGTAAGGATTATGCGAATGTACTGGGCAGGCATCCTCCAAGTCATCCGGATCAACATCAATACGTGTATCATCATTTTCAACAAGCCCTGTCGCTGTGTCTGATCGAAGCACCGAATGTATGCCACCATTAGTGTTTTCCTTTTGGTCTGGCTCATGCTGACAATCACCTGTTGCATTATTAGGCAATGAAGTCAACTCCTTTGGCTGTTTCAGTCGCTTACTTCGTCGCTTTGAAACCTTGCTCATTGTTATAACAACACGGTTGATAACCAGGAGAATGAAGAAGCCAACACCAATTAGCATGTCAGGAATTGGATACTCGATTCCATTTGGCTGCATTAGATTTTCAAGTAGTAACTGCCTAACAGAAGGGGCCATAAATATGAGATAAGCGGCCAGAAAAACACCGCCAGCAAAACATCCCAGTAAGTCCAGAAAGTACTGTCCTCTATCACCTCTACGACGAAAAAATCCAGAAAGCTTGATTGGCAGCAGAAAACAAATTAGCATTATCACAAACATAGCAAATCCAGATATAACTTTTGCATGCCATCGCTCCATGCTGGTTCAACTTGATGAAATCCGATATTCCAGTGATCTGAAATGAAAACAGATGTCAATTTCTGCACTAATATCATGCTTAGAATGATAAATGTGTTAGCATTTGTGTGTAATAATGACAACAATGTGACGTACTGGTTCAGGCTATGCTACATTCTGCTACATTCTTACTTATTCTGCTGGCCAGATAGTGTCTTAGACATTATTAAGTAAGTAACTCAACTCAACAGAAAATTAAGGATTCCTGCATCTACGTATTCCATCTAATATATCAAAAATATCACTGATGGCCTCTTCAAGCCTACATTGCAGCGCATACCAAGATCCACTGCAATTCGTCTGTACGTCACAGCTATGTACTATGTACAGCATGACTATGATAAAACAACTGTGCCCGAGTGTATGTCCATGAAATGCTGGTATTGTGTTAAAACAACTGAACCAATCATCAAGCAATCAATGCTGCATGGTAACCTAGGGACTACATGATGCCAAAGCATTTGATAAAATATGAATGAAGTAACTTTGAATGGAGGTGCACATCCCTAACACTAACAACAACTATAATCCCGACACTATTCCTAACTGTACTAACACAAAATCCAACCCAAAATCTCATTCCAGTGTTCCAACCCTGCTGACTCAGAAATGTGCAAAACTACACTAGCTAAAAATTACACATAATGTACAGTGAGTGTAGCTGGTCACTGGGTTTCCAACTGCAATTGATATGGTAGTTTTTCAATCATGTCTGCACTGCATTCATATGGGTCAGGGTTACGATTATGGACACAACACCCAAACGATATTGCAACTCTATAGAAACCAATCATAACGAATGGAGGCTGTCAAAGAATTACAACAAAACAATGACAATTTGTAACAAGATATCATGCATAGTTGTAAAGACTGAGGTGTTAGACATCATCGAGGAGTCAAACACTTCAGATGCTAAACACTTTGGCTGGCAAAGATCTGGTGGTTAGATGTCATCTTCAGTGTGAGCCACACTGGCATAGTGAGTAACACTGTGACCAGGCGCATCCATCCTAGGGGGTAAATGATGCATGTTGCGCCGATGAAATTTTTGGGAGGGAGAAAAAAAATCACTTGAAATTCTGCATAATGTAACGCAGTGGCCAGTGGGTCACGATCAAAGAGCTTATAGCACTAAAAACTGGACTCTTGTACAGGACTTCATCTTTTCACAATGTGGGCTGTGGTTGCAGGACATCCTTACATATAACGACCGAGATGTAACGCATCTACAGATTAAGTGGGGCGTGGCTGTAGGCCCCAACGTCATCGGAGCTGGTACTCGACATTTGCCCCCTTCCCGGACACATGCCCCCGTAACCAACCCGCGCTAGCGCAGACGTACGCAACAGTTGTGTCCGGGGAGCAAATGTTAACTGTCGGGCGTGGCTTATGGACGACAGCAACAGATCGGCGGGCGTTTCC
>Ga0126332_10000912_pt1 | contig 10196 bp, 7 predicted proteins | sample InaspJWI42metaG_FD_94482 | JGI IMG/M metagenome (GOLD analysis project Ga0126332, IMG submission 94482) | Marine gutless worms symbiont microbial communities from Oahu, Hawaii - Inanidrilus sp. 2 OAHU.JWI-42 metaG | ecosystem: Host-associated > Annelida > Digestive system > Unclassified | place...
GGAACAAGAGGAAATGAGGGTGCTGAGAGGAGTGGTGTACATGACAAAGAGGAGTGGACCAAGGACAGAGCCTTGGGGGACACCACAGGAGGATGTGTGCCAGGAAGACAGGTCAGTTACACACTTGACACGGAAGGGACGAGATGAGAGATACGATTTGAACCAGCTGAGAACAGAGCCATGGATGCCAAACCAGGATGAGAGACGGGTGATAAAAACTCACTGACAAACTGCAATTGCACACGCCTGCGGGTTGCAGAGTTAGTACAGAATGGATTAATTGTAAACCACCACCTATTTCTAACAGTTGAAAATATACATCACTTGAATGTTCAGGCCTACCTGAATTTGTTTGTCTTGGAAGTTTGCTTAACGAAAAAGCAACATCATACAGAAAATCACACCGGAAAATCAACCTAAAGGTCAAAGAATAGGAATACTGGACACTGTTCAGCATCTTAGCGCAACCAAGGTCGGTGTATCTGTCATGTGACTATGTACTCTCGTCTGCTGTTTGCAACATGCACCACAGAAGTAACGCATTCTGCTGACGTTTGAGTTTTGATGCTCTAGGAGATTGCCTCGATGTTATACAGATATGAGCTAATGCAAACATGGAAGTTTAGTGATCGTGGGGACTTTGTAGGTAGGTGGAAAAGTTTGTATACGAATACAATGCATTCAGTTATTTCGAAGTTTGAGCCAATGAAGAGAGCGTAAGACAGGAGTGATAGCCATTGCTAGTGGTCATTTACAGCGCCGAATTGCTGGCACGTTTAGCCAACGGCGACGCCGCGATGAAAAACAACGGTAAAGTCGACAGTGTTATGTTAATGGTCACATGTTCAGTGTGAACAGGCATGGGAAAACTGTGACATTTTCAATTTTTGAAGGTTTGGAGGTGCCCATTCTAAACAAACGTTGTGCCGCATCAAAGTACTATAGAGTCTGTAGAATTAGAAACGGGTTAGGCCTACCCATTCTTTACTGTACCGAATGTAACACAACAGTTACCAATGGCCGCCAGTGTAAGCCTACCAATCGTCATGTTGCTGATGCGGGAATTCCATGTTGAGTCGTTTGTTTGTTTTTCAGCTCCGTAAAATTCCCGTTAAATCGTATATTTACAGTGACACACGTGGCGGAAATCTGTGGTGGCCCACAAGTGCCAACCTTCGTCCAAAGACCAGGCACACCACACGGACACCACAAAGACACCACACTGCTTTTCTCGTGGTGTGACACCACACTACATTTCAAAATGTAGTGTAGCGTGGTGTCCGTGTGGTGTGCCTCGCCTTGGGACGAAGGTTGGCACTTGTGGGCCACCATATTAATGGAAATTGTGACGAAAATTGTAATAAACGACACGGTAATTTTTTCTAAAACTGCATCAGCAGTTTGGTAATTTCAAACCATAACAGTTTCCGAGTGCTGTTTGATAAAATTGCTTCCGTATATTTTATCTGAAAAATATGTTAATATTTTAGCACTGGAAATCGCCAGCTCAGGGAACCGGCATGTGCCAGTTGTATCGGCGCACTTTCGTTCCCTATAGAAATTGATGCAAGTGTTCGGTGTTGATTCGTCATAACGTGTGACACGGGCATGACGACAACTAGGCTCGGCGTCGTTTTGTATGCTGTAAATTAGCGCCGGTCGTCGCTGCTGTCGTCGGTTTGCGACGTCTGCGCCGCCGCCACTCGAGAGCGAGATCAGTCAGCGACAACGAGCGTTCTACGCAGCGCTGGCGTGTCCAGCCGCCATCAACATGCTGCCGTTCGGCTTGTTCTGAAAAAATGTCGCGCGTCTTCTAGTAGGCCCTACATTGGGTTACAGTGACGTAATTTCGTTCCATATCTATGCAAGCTGGATTTCGCCGCCATCTTGTAGGCAAAACTCTTAGAAATGCTTTTTCTCTGCTGTCACTGAAATACGCTTTGTCGGTGAGATAATGATCATGTGGAATTTTCTTGAACTAATGGTTAAGTTTTATTTCAATAATATGATAAATCTCCACTCATTAACTCCACACATTATTCCAAGTTATACCCACGAACGGTGATCGTATCGTGACCATAGATTCTGCAACGTCAATTCACCCTATGTAGAACTTACGAAACAGTAAATTTATTGATGCACCAGTAAATTCGTTCGGAACAAGTATATATCATCGTGCTGTAGACAGAGGTGGACTGTCGGTGTGACAAAGTAGCATAGCATCTCGCGAGTAAAAATTAGATCGGTGGACAGACGCGACATACGACATGTGAATTACACTGATAGACAGCTCCAGTTGTATCATGTATGTAGCCACTGGTACACAGTGGGTAGTAACGGGAAAGAGAGGCGAAACGGAGGCTGTCTTCTGTGTTGTGAATAGGGATGAAGGATGGGCGTCTTCTTTTTGCGAGAATGAAAGGCTGCAAGAAATCAAAGAAAATAACCAGGAACTTTAACAGCGAAAAGCCGAAAAATCATCTGTTTGCAGTAAATTTATTGGAGGCTGCTTCGAACATACAACTGCTGCGTGCAGTTTAAATATTTATAGATTCTGGATCACGTCCGTGATAGTTGTAGACGTGAAAAACGAAAACAAAAACACTTATGACTTGCACTTGTGTTTTCTGTTTTTGTGTGTGTTTTGGGATCTCAGGATTCAGATGTATCGGGTCGCCAAATTACTGACAGAACAAATGCATTGTAATGCATGTAATTGCATGCTTGCAGTTTACTGTAATGTGAACATCTCTGTAAGTCGCATCCCCACATTTTGAACGGGAGATATTAGTCACAAGGGAACGTGGAATAAACACTATGCCGCGGGACCTCACCTGTGGAACTCTGTTCCAGTCCAGCTGCGTAATCCTGAGATCACCTATACGAACTGTTCCAACGACAGCTGAAGGGACACATTTTGGGAAGCATGAACACGGCGCTTTGTGAGTATGCGGCGACATAGAAAAACACTTACTTACTTACTTACTTACCCGATCCCTGTATGTGTTGACCAGACGGCGTGGTAGCTGTCTGGCTGCGCCAGTGCTTGTAAGCCGGTGCGCGGCGGTGGCGCTGCGGGCGATGATGGCGAGTAACGACGATGCAACGAGGCGTCGTCTTGCGTCGTGCCACCGGCAGGTCGGCACTCGGCAGGTGCGCTCGGCGCCGCCGCCGCTGCTGCTGCTGCTGCCGCCGCTGCTGTTGCCGCTGCCTTGTTGACGTCTTTAATGAGCTTGCCGCACCAGTCGACACTGTGACGCAAAAAACCTGGCCTGGTGACCTGGTCTCTGGTCTGAACAGCGCCGACAATTTCACAAGCGACATCGATCTTCTGTACATGGCGTGAAAGTGACGTATCTGTTCCTGCCATAGACCATATCTACGCTTTGTCTGTATCTGGTTTCCCGCCCTGATGTGGAGCAAGCAAGGTCTGAGAAAAGTTTACTTCTGTGATACGGCTTTCTTCGTAAGTTGGTGATCGCGGTGTCGCGTCGTATCAGTGAACTCCTCCGACACGAATGGTAGCATCTTCTTGAAGGTGGTGAAATTATTGAGGTCATGAGCTAGTTTACAAGGTAGGCCTGCATCGTCATAGCAGCAAGTCTGTGTTCAGCTTCCTACGTCAGCTGACAACGTGGAACTGCCCGCATTTGCTGCTGCGTGTCGTGCTGCGGCGCGGCTGCTGCTGGGCGCCGGCCGTGCAGCAATCGATCAACATCTCACTCTCGCTGGGCCCACAGCAGCAAACCCGCAGCAGCGGAGTGCTGCGGACGAACGGGACAGAGACACGAACAGACAGACATTGTACTCTGTACTGCGCAGGCAGTACCAATAGGCAACGAAAGTGCGCCGATACAATTGGCACAGTGCCGGTGCCCGGGCTGGCCATTTCCAGTTCTAAAATAATAATATATTTTTTCAAATAAAACTGTTAAATGTGAAATTACCAAAGTGCTGATTGCAGTTAAAAAATAAATTTGTTGTGCTATTTATTATAATTTTCGGCACACTTGCGTTCGCCGTGCACGGCACAGACAGCAGTACTACGCAGCAGTAGATCTGTAGGTCGACGTCGACGATGCTCGGTCTAATCGTGGCCCGCTTGTTGTCGTCATGTCAACGCGATCAGCAGCGTGGATTACTTCTGCCGCCCTGAGCGATGTGATGTTCCAGCCGCCGCGCCATGCCGGCTATGTTTAGCACCGACTGTGAGCAAGTGAAGGTTAGTAAGTAAGCAAGCTATGCTCAGTAAACTGAATGCGACAAACTGTCACAGACTGCTGTCATAGTACAGTAACTGTAAAGAGAGACAGTTTTAAGACAACAGCAGCACTGAAGTTGGTGTGAATATCCTCAGCAGCCTGCCTACTGAATCGCGACACTCCAATACCAACATTTTCTGCAAGTGACCATACAGTCAACAGTAGCCTTGTGTCATATGAAACGAACTTTCCCACGGGTATTACTGTGTGGCCTATTTTGAAATGATCTACGCGTAAACAGTCGGCGACAGGCAGACCTTGCTGGCTCCTGGGGGAGTCCTGGGAAGTCGGCTAAAGGAGAGAGCGGGAAAGTAAAGCGAATGAAGGGAGAGACGAGGAGAAAGGAACCAGGGATGAAGCAGAAATGGGAAAAGTTAAAGGTTTGCAATTTTCGTTTGCTGGGATTAGCGTCCCGGCTGGGATCTTTAAAATCGACTTCGACCAGGAGCAAAGTCCATAGACGCGTTTTGGTGACTTATCGCGCTGTTCGCGATATTTCTTCCTTCCTTTTGAGTTTCTTTCTTTTCTCATATACTGTCCTCTCCGCAATCGTGCATAAGTCATGCACACAATCGTTGGATGTCTCGTCTGCTAGCAGCAGCTAAGCCAGACTGCGGCGGCATAGCCAACAGCAATCTGACACGACTTCAAAGTCGGTTTGCTGCTGTTTGCTGAAGACTAGAGCTGTTTAGACGCCGTCGAGTTGTTTTATTCTAAGAGATTTCTCGCAATTACATCAGATCTCTGTCTTCTAGCGAACTGCATCAGCATACTACACGATTGCGTCAAACTATGCTAAATTTTTATGCCATTTTGTGAAGGCTTGGTCGCAGCACGTGAACTGACCTGAAGTTCGCCAACGGCCGCATTGTAATGCGTGTATTGAGAACTAACCGAGCACTAAATGACCTAGTTTCGCTGCAGCCAATCAATACGAAGTATAGTCGTGACGCTGACGTGTGTGACCAATGAACATGTTGTGTAAATGGATCGACTAGTCTCCAGGCCTGCCACCAACAGAGGGCCTCCCACCAAATCGTTCATATTTTGTTTCTCGCTAATGATAGATGCCTACGAGACTACGACTTATTTTTTGTCGCGCATTGATGATCATTGTTTTAGTCAGGCCAAACTTGTATTCAGCTGGGCCCCAGGCCTCCCACCTGCAGCTAAATCCGGCTCTGCGACTCTTAAACAGGTCAGTTCATGTGCTGTGAACAATCATCAGCGACAGTTGCTGAGACTGAGATTGGCAGAAATCGGCAAAGAAAATCGACTTTTACTAGTAGGGGCCTCAGCGACTCAGCTTGTGCGTGACTGCATGGCTGTGTGGAGACGGAATTTCGCTTGACACACTGAACTGCGCCGCTAACTTGTAATTTCCGGTCTCGCTGGCCGAGAAAATTGCAGTCGGCACGATGTCGTGTGATGCCGGACTGCGTTATTTGTCGCGCGAAGGCTTCTGTCAGAAAATTAACGGTTACGTCGCCGATACGGGAACACAAAAACGCGCCGGATATATTTCTACGCGTCTGTAGGCCGAACTGAATAATCACTGTCACACGAATAACACGGGATTCGTAGAAGTAGCGTAGATTGCGATAACTAACTTGAAATAGAACTGGACAAGATCGATTATCTATGTCGCAAAGTAAAAACTATTATAAAAAAGCAATTGTCACAGATCGAAAAATAGGCCTGTATACAAGACATCTTATTTAGGTCCAGGGCCTACTTTGGGCCTATGCAGAAGACTTTCGGTTATCTTTCAGACTAGTATTTATATGCTACTGTTAAATATACTTCAAGTCTGCATTCACATTTACGTGTAAGGTAAGCTGTCAGGCCTCATATTTTGACGACAGCACGGTCCAGTGTCCATTGCTAAGTGCGTAAAAACTGATGATGTGATGATTTTTCCCGCGCGACGCTATGCTAGCGCGGATACTAGCTATGACCCCGTGTCTGTCTCTCTGTCGAGAAAGTTGGACACTCAGAGCGTCATAAACTGGACCGTCAATGGTCTAACACTTTGACAATACCCCCGAGCTCCGACGCTCGACCGCTGTAGTTTATCACAGGTTATCGTCAAGCTCTGTCTACAGCACGATTCCGTGGCGCGGATCACTTAGCGATAGCTGGTAGTTGTCACATTTTACTGGAAAAACGCGCAGAAATGCTATATTTTGCAGTAATATGACCAGTTTCCACAAAATTTGGCAAGATGATTCAGAACTTGTCTCTGAAGTGCATGTGTGTTAAAAATTTCAATTTCAAAAATTCCAGATGGCGGCTGTCCGTCCGCCGTCTTGAACATCGAAGAATCGCTATATCTCATGATGATGCAGAACGGTATAGCGTATCGGCTGTCCGCCATCTTGCTTTTTTGCTCGCTGTGACGTTGTCTACGGCTAGACTGAAACTGTTGAAGTTTATTTTCTTATTTTACGGCCGGTCTACTCAACTCTGTCTGTCTGGCTCCTCGAACGTTCTGCTGAACATGCAGTTGTCATTGGCGGATCTAGGATTTTTAAAGCGGAGGTGACTTTGGGAACCCGAGCGAGCGAAGCGAGCGAGCATTGAGGGGGTCTGGGCTTACGGGAGAATGAAATTTGAGCGTTTGTCGCCAGGATTTGGCTCGAGGAGGGGCACAAAACGACATCGAAATAACTTAAGTCGCATGCATAATAATAACATGAAATAGGCTGCCGAGCCATGGGGGTGACTAGTCACCTCCCCTGGCTCTCTAGTCACTCCCCTAGATCCTCCCCTGGACTTGTACCCGTCAAAGTATCAAACGCTGTGCATAAAAATATTCTTGCTTACTGACGCTCCAGCTGGGGTGTGTGAGGTCTCTGTTCCGTCTATCAAATTTGTCCGTCCCGACATCATTATCGTACGTAATGAGTGTGGGCGCCCGCCCGCCAGTGAAAAGCTAAGCTGCGACTGCACTGTACATGTACAGGTGTCGTGTGTACACTGTGTGCACGCCGGCCGCGTCGGTGCTGCCGCTGGTGTGTCGTGTGTACATTGTGTGTAGAGCAATACACAATGACGTCGGTCGGCGATGCGCGTCGCTTGCTGCAGCGCCAGCAACAACAGTCCGACCCCGCCGTCACCTGTGTCACGTGACCATGTGACCTTTGACCTGCGTGTTTGGCATGCTGGTTCATCTTGGCGCTGCCTGGGTCACGTTCCAGGGCCAGGGTCATAGATCAAAGTTCAATGTCATGGACTCGCTGAACTTTGGCTCAGAGAGGGAGTTGGCGACAAGACACGATTCATCCCTCTTCATGTAACAGCTGTGAAAGTTGGAAAACCAGAGTGTGAAGTCGAAGTTCAATGTCACGGGAGAAATTCGGCGGCGGCAGCAACAACAGTCGGATGCGGTCGCCACTAGCGACGCAGGTGATGGTGTAAAGGATGCGGCGGCGGCGGCGGCGGCGGCGGGTGGTGGCACGGAGAGCGGCCAGCCGCTGTACCCACCGACGCCGACGACCGAAGCTTCAAATCTTGTACTAAGATTGACCACAACAAGTCCCAGCCTGGCGACGGCAAACCATTCCCGAGAGCCTCGTGGTCAGGTTGTGTGACCCACTGTCGAATTTAACACCCCCAGAAACATCCCTGGAACGGCTGAAGCTTCAAATTTTGTAGACTGGTTGGCCATGTGAAGTATTAGCCTTGATGTGGCAAACTGTTTCCCAAGTGGGCGGGCTCGTGACCGATTTTCAAATTTTGGGCCCTTAAAATATCCGAGAACGGTTGAAGTTGGAGACCTCACTTGTTGTAGACTGGTAGGACATGCTGTCCTCGTGTTGCCATCATCGGGTCTTGGTCTTGAGTGTGGGCGGTCTTGTTCTTGTGATCGTCAGTGTGTCAGTGTCAGCGTGGGATGGTAAGTCCGGATGCATGTCATAGTTGTTCTGTACACCGCGCTGACACACTGTTTTGTAGCGATCCACTGGTGGGTTTATCTGCGCAGCGGTTGGAGCCAGTTGTGTAGTTCTCGGTTCTTGATCTTCGCCTCGAGGTGCCTCAAGACCACTTCTTGGCGGTCGAGGTCTTAGTCTTGCAGCAGCGGTCTTGTTGCCTACATGACTAGTGACGTGCTAGCGTCGGAGAGCGGGCAGCCGCTGTCGCCGCCGACGCCGGTGGTCGGGCACCTCACCAGCGAGGAGATTGACGCGCTCAACGACGTCTTCTCACGCATGGAAATGTTCGAGGCCGAGGAGACGGCCAGGATCAGGTACCGCCGTCGCACCTGCCGCCAGTCTCACTAGCTCGGCCGCTAGCGACGTTTAAAACATCTCAAACATATGATATGGATATGGATAAGTTCCATAAAACATTTTAGAAATCAATAAAATCCGTAATTTTTAAACAGGAAACAAAGTGCTGAGATGGATGTAGCTAATTAGTGAATCAGCCTATCGGCCTATCGGCGTTCAGAACATAGGAAATCACTAACATCTTCAATGGCTGAGACGCCGCTGCGATGACTAGGCCTAACCCTAAGTCTAACCCTAATCCTAACCGTAAGACGTGATTTCTTTTGCACATGCGATGTGCCGTTTGCAACCGGAAATAATCATACAGCACATGACGTGTCGTGCTTAAGAAAGTCAGTGATTTCTTGTATATCGGACGCCGATAGCGGCCGATAGGACAATGCGCCGATACATTAATCGTCTACAGCGGTGAAATGTAGGCTACTGTTACGATAGATACACCCCCGTGAGTCATGCGTGCCACGACTGCAGCCAAGGAGTGGACGCTGTCGCCGCGACAGTTGTTTGTTACGGGAAAAAGATCAATCCGTGCACAATTTTGCGCGCGTCCGGCACCGTCCTGGCGGCGAGGTGTTTACGTCGGTCATTTGCTGCGGGATGGCTTCCGGCGGCGGCGCACACATATTGCGGAAGTAATCGACGTGTATACACGTGCGGCACCAGGTCGCGACGGACTGGACTGCCGACGCGTCGCCGTCCGTCCGACCGTAGTCGATGTGCCACAGCAATTCGCCCGGCTGATTCTCCGAGTTTCCGTGCGAATTTCTAAATCCACGTATTTAGTAGGTCAAAATGTGGTCGGTTGAAACTGCCCTAAATGCTAATACTAAGTTGCAGTTGTATTTTCGTGGCACCTCCGCGTATCCAGTGTGGCCTGGTGGCGTAGTCGTCAGAGCGTTGGACTTGCGACTCAAAAGGTCGCGGGTTCGAATCTCGGCCGTTCCGCTTTCAAGTAACAACACTGGGCAAGTTGTTCACACACACGTGCCTCTGTCACCGAGCAGTTGGCCTACAATTTGGTACCGGTCAAGGGGCGGCGATGCCCCGCGGCTGGGAAGGTAACCGTAGGTCTGGCGTCGCACTGGCGATGCGCCACAGACTTCAGTGGCGTATCCACCTACGGGCCCACGGCCTAAGGAAGGGAGATGAGCACCCCGCCTACACTCCTCGTGGGGTACGGCACTCCGTGTTTTACTTGTTGCGTATCCAGTAGACGGGGCTGCATGAGGCAGTATGTTTCCAGTTGTCCGTGCGTGTGTGCGTGCGTCCGCGCGTGCTGCAACCGGCTTGCTGTCAACTCTCGGCTTCAACAACACGATCATACGCGATGAGTCGCGTTTCCACTTTAGTCGTGAGAAGGCAGCAGCGATGCGGCCTGTCAGTGGCGTAGCCAGGAATGTGAATTGGGGCCTCCCCTCCCTTGCCCCCTCCCTCTCCTCCCCTTACCCTCTCCCCTCCCTGGAATTTTTTTTTGAAATTAGGCCTAAAGGTGCTCGTAGGTGAGTTTTAGAGCATTTTTGGCCTCAAAATTAACACCTTTATGAACCAGGTTTTTGAGCAAAACTTTCGAATTTCAATTAAATAGGCTATACAAGTATACATGTTGGACATCTGATAGAAATACCCCCTTCCCGTTGGGTTA
>Ga0126332_10000913_pt1 | contig 10191 bp, 4 predicted proteins | sample InaspJWI42metaG_FD_94482 | JGI IMG/M metagenome (GOLD analysis project Ga0126332, IMG submission 94482) | Marine gutless worms symbiont microbial communities from Oahu, Hawaii - Inanidrilus sp. 2 OAHU.JWI-42 metaG | ecosystem: Host-associated > Annelida > Digestive system > Unclassified | place...
GAGAGACTTCGTACTTATTCCAACGCATTTCTATCATGCTACAACGCTTCAACTCCGTGCTTTTGCACGACACTCTGCCAGTTGACCTGCCGGACCTATGACCATCCGACATTTTGATTTTAGTTTTTTTTTAGTTTTTAACTCCGGGGATCTTTACAACCTGGGTTATAAAGAATATAATAATAATAATAATAATAATAATAAACAGATTTGTATAGTGCCATAAGGTCGTAACTTCAGAGGCGCGGTTCAGCCATTTTTGCAGAGCTCCTTAACCAACACACGGACTCAGACACACAGACCAACCACACTACTGCGTTCTTTCCGCCGACCGTAAAAAACGTAATGTGATACGATACGATACGAGATGTTACGATATTTTAACGTGCGCTCGAAAGCCGCCATGAGCCAGCTTAATCTGTAGCTATGCATGCGATGCGCTCTGAGAATCGACGTTATTGAACGCTGTCAAACACATCAGATGAATATTTACTGTCAGTCTCACTAGCTGAACGAACACCAGCGACGCCGACAGGCTGCACAGGTGCATTGTGACTACTTAATGTATCGGTTCATCGACAGCTATCGTCCTACGGGCTGACACGCTTTGTGTTCTCGGGTAGGCGCATACACGATAATCCAGACAGGAGATGTCACTCACTCGTGTGACGGAATATGATATAGGAGAGAGGTGGCTGAAGACCAGACCTGCCAGTCGTTCTTTCCCGTTTTACGTGATAAAAAAGGTAAAAAGTAGCCGATACTCGATTACCATAGGGTTCCTGAGCTTATCCCGGTTCTTGGCAGTCAGCCTGCAGATGACGTGAGTCATAAACTCGACGGTAGGCTGCCATTACTTTCCGCCAGGCCTGCAGTTACCCCCGCAACCCTTAAGAGGGCTGGTATCAGTTTTGCTGCTTGGTGAACAGAGGCACGATGAGTGTGAACAGTTTGCCTAAGACAGAGTCGCGGCTGCGATTTGAACCCGGGCCCTTCTGCGCCTGAGTCCAGCACGCTAACCACTCGGCTACCGAGCCACCCGTTTCATATGAAGGCACTGCTAAAATCACAGGAGTGGAAATTACCGGACCAGTTCTTGGGGAGGGGAAGCTAGCCTTCTCCACAACAGCTAGCGGGTCTGGGAGAGCGCTGTAAGCTCCCCCAGCGTGGCCCGGGGCCAGACGACCTGTCCTGGAGCTTGTTGGGGGCAAGTTCGGGGGGGCATGACCTCCTTTGTCCCCTTAAATCCGCCCACGAAGAGAGAAAATGGGTCATGGCGTGATGAGCCGTTGAAAAGCCGTATCGCGGTAAGTGATTCGGCGGGATTTGAGATTAGCGTCGCGGATTAAGATTAACTGTTGGCTCGTGTTAGCGCTATATCGGCCGTTCACGCAAACCCGTCGCTCCTCAGTTCCCTCCAGTCGCAGTACGCATATTGTACGTCGCGCATCGACATCCATTACATAGTTCTATAGCCATGCATGCACACTGTATAGAGGCTTTCTGCATGGCTCCATCCTCGGGGACCCCACTGCGCCGTACGAATGCTGCTGCGAGAAAAACAAGTGTCCAAAGTACTTTAGCAAAAGGCCGCATCGTCGCCGCACAGCCGCTTACGTAACTGCGCCCGTCTTTGCACTCATCCGAGTTTGATTCCAGGGGAAATCCGCATAAAATTGATTACCCCTCTTTTCGTGCTGGGTCATCTAATACAACGTTTCGTAAGCCCACACGAGCACGCCCCTCAGCCGGCATCTTGACCGGTTCGGCCGCTTGTGCACGGTTCGTTTGTATTTTCCAGCGGCCGTCTTGCGATTATAGCCATACTGGTGGCTTCGGCTTTGTTTACGAGTATTAGCGCTGTGCTTCGACGGACAGCCGTCGCAAGTTTTTCACACTGAACCTTTGTGTACGGCTCGCATCGCATCAACCAATCAATCAATCAATCCGCAAACCTTTAGAGTTGCCTAAGTGGTGGTGGTGCAACCATTGCTAGGACCACTACAGCTTAGACAGGGTCTGAAAACCTGGTTTTTCTCCAGATACTAGCGTGTTCAGCGCATTAGAGACTTTCGTGATAATAACGCTATATAAATCTACATTTATCATGCCATACCATACCATACCACTAGCTGGACGATGTCAGTAGATGATGCCCAGATATGATTCTTGGATAAAAAAACGTTTTAACAGTTTTAAAAGCGTCGCGCGGGTCCATCTGTTTGTATAGCTGAGAACTGGACTGTGCGCTGACGTCAAAGCGAACAACAGCTCTTCTCTAACCAGGTCACATCGTGGGAACCATTCTGTCCCCAGCTATATCGACCAAGCCTTGAGAAAAGTCGAGCAGGTTTGCCGACTCTCCGTTACAACAGCCTCGCAGGTGGCCACTTAATCACCGCTCAGTGAATTCCACGTGTTTCGCTATTACCTGCCGAATGCTTGGACGTTTTTTCTGCAACCCAAACAGCCAGTCGTAAAACGCTGTTGTTTTACAATGCGGCATGATCGCATTATTGCATATAAATCATCAGTTCGCTACGTGTCAAATGATCTTCACTGTTACTCAAGGTCATTTTGTAGATTGTTTCCCGAAGACGTCGAGACTTCAAGCAAATGTTTCACTACATTATGCGTTCCTAACATTTTCAAGCTGTGTTTGCTATTTTAGAGACGTTTATCCTTTTATCTATTTCATTATTGCTATGTATGCTCATCATTTAGGCTTATATTGTATTTTATTTCGTACATTTTAATCGCCAAAATTAATGTAGCTTTGCAGTTGACAAAGTTATGATTAAAGAAAGTTACTACTACTACCGCAAATAACAAGCCTAAGGACCTCATGCGTGATACGACAGTTCTCCTTATAACCACATCTTTAAATATGTAGCAGCATCGCATGCTGTCTGAACCTGCAGGGAGTCCGTTCCGCTGCAGTGTAGTCCCTAATGGCCCAATCATCGATGCCAGTAAACCGGTTACAGACGCTGCGGTCATCTATTATGGCCCATCGGCGTCTAGGATGTTACATTTCAGCTAGACGAATGCTCTCATTTTCACAGTAGGCCTAACTAAATCAGTCAGCCAGACGTCTAAACGATCTGTGCGTGCGGTGCGGCCTTACGTCAAATTATCTTAACCGCTTACTATTGTTGTCATAATTTTTAACCCTCGGTCGCTTTGTGATCGCGAGGGATGGTAAAATCGGGTCGAATAGGCCTACTAAACACCAGAAAACGATTTCCTGCGGAAGTGACCCGCCACCTTGTTGTTATTATTGTTACTATTATTCGCGTATTTTATGCACTTGCTGTCGTTAGAAAGTCGCGTTTATCGTTTTCGTTATCGTTCTCGTAAGTAAGTAGCACATCGCTGGGCGTGGTACTGGACTGGGTGAATTAGCCGATATAGCATGTTCAATGGAGCGAGGTCGGGCGAACATTGCGTGACAACGCCAAGATGGCGGCCACGGATCTACTCTAAACTGCCCACTTATTTCCAGGTTTGCGCGAATTCGCAGAGCGATACGAACGATACGATACAAGATGCTATTTTAACGTGCGCTCGAAAGCCGACATGAGTCGGCTTAATCTACCGCACGGAACCAACAAATAAAAAGTGTAAAACAGAAAAACTAAAGAGTAAAAGACGGATATAGATAGATAGATAGATAGGTAGATAAGCTTATTTCTATAGCGCCTATAAATTCAAAAGAGTCACTGAGCGCTTCGGTCGCCAGATAAATAAGTTTTCAGAGATTGTCTGAAGGAGTCGAACGTAAGTCCCGGCCGCCGTAGTCCGGGTGGAAGGTCGTTCCACAGTCGAGGACCGGCGGCCGAGAAACTCCTATCACCGAGTTTGTTATGTGTTCGCGGCACGAGCGGCTTCCGCATGTCGTTGTGTTTTGTAAGCCGATAGCGGCCGATAGGCCGATGCATTAACTAGTTACACCGAGTGTAAGGGTTAGTGTTAGTCTTAGGATCCATATAACCGCAATGGTTTGGCGTCGTCAGAATAGACGCGACGGCGGCCGGGCACCTGTCTATCTCCCACAATGCACTGCGCGCGCTGCTCGTCGAGACGTTATAGTCTTCCAGCCGTCATCCGTGACGCAACGTCGCCGCCGCACTTCCTGCCACCAGAACATTAACCGTCTTCCACCGCCTTTACCGCCGCTCTTGGGCGAAGTTTCCTTTTTAGGTTTGGAGGGCTAATCCTCCCCTCCCCTTTCCTCCCTCTCATCTGCTCCCTCCTCATCTTTGAAGTAGGTCTCCTCCCCTCCCTTCTCCTCCCTCCCTTGCCCTTCTATCCCGTCCTTCGTCCCCTCATTTCCCCCAGAAACAGGCCCATTAAATCCAGCTAAGAGGTCTGGGGAAGCGCTGGTCTGGGACGGAGCCCCAGCTGAAATCGAATTTGGTGCATTTTTGCTTTAAAATATGACATCTCACATATGCTAACTCGGTGTCTAAAAATACTGTCCATGATCAAACGTTTAAGGGTGGGGCTAAGCCCCCCCCCCCGCCAAGCCTCCCCGGAAACGGTGCCGCTGTGGATCTATTCTAAAGCTCTGGTGCCTTCGTGGCTTGGCGGTGTAATGCGACTGAAGAGGTCACGTGTTCGTGCCCCGTCCGTTTTTCTTTCCGGTAACAACCTCGGGAAAGTTGTTTGGAAGGGAAATAAGCCTACACTCCGCACACTTCAGCCATCGGACACGAAATTAGTCATATCGGAAACGTTTCAGCCAAACTCATTGTACAACATCGGAAAAACTGGAATAGACACAACAAAGCAAACAATCATGAAAAATAGCAACACACTATGGCACGAAATAAATGCCCAAAACTAAGTCAGATCTGATTCACCTCTTACCACATCCGGCCTGGAAGGCCCTGGCCTTATCCGCTCCAAGGCCGACAAATAGCAATAACAAAGGCACTCAGAGGCGCGTAAACTAATGAGTAGGTAGCAACGGCACTTAGGCGACATTCACACTGACAGGTTCGACGCATGCGATCATGCCGCATTGTGAAACAATAACAAACCTAATTACACTAAATGCTTGTTCACAGCACATAAACTGAACCGAATTGAGCTGCAGTTGGCAAACTACTTCGTGAACTCCAGTGTGAACAGATTCGTTGAAATCGTACGTGTTGAGAACTTACCGAGCACTAACCGTCCTAGTTTCGCTGCAGCCAATCAAGTCGTGAAGCGCGTGACCGGTAAAGAGGTCGTGTAACTGGGTCGACTTGTTCAGGTCAGTAAATTCAGTTTGGTTTCGTGCGCTGTGAACAAGCCTTTACATATAAATCTGGACAGATCTCATTCAGTAGTCTGCAATAATACACCATTGTGGCTGACGTACAGTAAAACGATGGAGTTTAAAAATATGTATTAAGTCGAATATATTTTAATCACTTGCTATAGCGGTAAAGTGTGCCATGTAGGCCCACAAAGAGTGTAAGCGGGGTGCTAATCTCCCTTTCGTAGGTCGTTTTTTAGCGCCACCCCATTGTTCAAAAATTGCCACAATTATCAGTTTCCGGCGGTCCATGGCTAGGCTACAGCCCTAAACGAAATTTTTTTCCCGACATTTACGTTTGTCATTTGTTGTTTTTACTAATAAAGATATATCAAAATTTGGTGTAAAATTATCCGATCCGTTGTTGTGGTTTGTGTGCAGCGTTACTTACTTACTTACCAGCGTTGGTTTCAGAAACACGAGGGCGTAATTCAAATTCGTAATAGTATAACAGTAAGCTTAATATTATAAACCAAACACCGGAAGAATATGATAACAAAGCTAATCAGACAACCACTATTAGTCTACTAACTACACTGTCATTCGTTAGCAATGCCGGATCCGACACATGCGATCACGCATGTCAGGGCCTATTCTAAGGAATTTTTCGGGGTGCACAATCTCAAAAGTTCATGTATGATGTAATGCACTAACTCTATCCAAAGTAACAACAAGTTAGAGCAAACAAGTTGAAAACAGCATTATTTGTTAATTAACTTGTGCTTGAAAAATAAATGCCACTGGAAATCCGGGGTGCACACTTTTTAATTCGGAGTGCACGATTAGTGCGGGGAACACGCTTAGAATAGGCCCTGACGCATGTTGTATAATAATAACAAATCTGATTACACACAAATCTGACAACATTCGGCAAAACGTGTAAGCCTAGCTTATTTGAACCTAAAGTGTGGATTAAATGACCATCGTCCGTATCAAATCGCCTACTACTACGCACGCATATTTCACACAATCCGGCGTCACAGCAAGGTCGTCACCGCTCACGCGGGGCGTGGCGCTACGACGGGGTCCACCCCTGCACGTGATCATCATACCTCTGGGCAGGTGCAGCAGCAGGGTACAGCAGCAGCAGCAACTGGTGGCAAGCTGTCTCAAGGCTCAGACAGTTGGACATTGGTCAGTATTGTTACAGTCCAACACTACCCGGCCCAGTTAGAACACCCAGTCCACCCACTAATCCACCCAGTCCGTGGATTATCCCAACCCGTGTCTATCTCTGGACCAATTAGAACATCCAGTCCACCCACTAATGCACCCAGTCAGTGGATTATCCCAACCCGTGTCTATCCTATGGCACAACTACAACACCCAGTCCACCCATTAATCCACCAATCCGTGGATTATCTTAATCCGACTGGGACAAATTAAACCATTTAATCCACCCAGTCCGTGGATTATCCCAACCCGTGTCCATCGCTGGCACAGCTGTAGCCGCTGGCGAGCTGTCTCACACGGAGATGAATGTTCTCAAGACCATGATCACCGTCATTGTCGTCTTCGTCGTGTTCTGGAGTGCCACAGCGCTAACCAACTTTCTTATGCTCTTCGGGGTCAGTACACCCAAATAGCGTGGCTTCATCGCAACTTCACTGATACGAAAACTCTACAGTAACTTACATTTCAAACTGTTAATTTGAATAATTTCTGATTAACAAACTTTTTTGTGAATTTCCTATTCTACAGCAATATATGTGTACGTTATTTGATGAATTCCCTTCGTCCGCACACCCAATAGCACAAGTATCAGCTGTCGCTAATTGACCCGCGCGACGGAATCGTGCTGTAGACAGAGCTTGACGATCATTGTGATAAACTACAGTGGTCGAGCGTCGGAGCTCGGGGGTACTGTCAACTTAGTTTATCGCGCTCTCAGTGTCCACCTTTTCTCGAGCTAAGTTGATAATACTTTTGACGATCGATATACCGAAGCAAAATGTTGTAAGTCTGGAGTTTGGACAAAAGGTCCAGAGGGAAGTCACCCTTATTTTGGGGAAAGCCGAATTGCCTGTTAGCACAGTTTGGAATGGGTGGAAGGAAGCCTCCGCGCCAAAACAGCTCGATTTGTTTTTCCTTTTCTATAGAACCTTTTTTCTGCAAATCCTTCCCACTGCAGCCTTTCTTTTTCTTGTTCAGAACTTACTACATGATTCCCCAGACTTTTACTGTTACTTCTAACATATCTGCTTTTACTTTTTAGTTTTTCTGTTTTACAATTTTTAGTTGTCGTCTCGTGCGGTAGATTAAGCCGACTCATGTCGGCTTTCGAGCGCACGTCAAAATAGCATCTCGTATCGTACAGTATCGTAGACATAGACAGACGGTCACAGGGCTATAGCTAGTAGCCTTGCTAGCGTATAGCCTCGCGCGGGTAAAAGCTAGAGTAATTTAGGCCTACATTCGAAGTTATGCCACCTAGTAGTTTTATTTCGTTGAATATGATTGTTATTTTTCGCGTTGTGCAGATTGCAGTCTTTGATCAGAATGCATTTCTTCTATCGGGCACACTCTCATATGTCACTCTCTGCCTGAATCCCATCATCTATGCCTCGCGTTACGAGGCTTTCAGACACACTCTGAAGCAAATTCTCAACATCAGCACCGTCGATTCGACTACTTCGGGCAACGCTGGTTGAATTACTAATACGAACAGCACCATTTGCTTGTCAGATTTCAGCACGTAGGTTACTGCAGAGATTACACGCAGTTCACATATCTGCCAAACGCATGACAGTTCGCTGACCTACAGTGCCGGTAAAAAAAATTACCTGGCCTAAGGTTTTCTGGCAGTAATTCCCCAAACTGAGAACATTTAAAAACGTTTGGACTCACACTGTCGACTTTGACCGTGGTCTCTGGGTTAGTAACAGGGCCGGATTTAAGGGGAGGGGGCAAACTGGGCAGTTGCCCAGGGTCTCCACAACTAAGGGACCTCCACAAAAACAGTTACACTATACTAGATTTATGATGTCTCATTATTCATTTAATTCGCTATAAATGTATATTTCTATACTTTCTTGAAAATTTAGAATTTCAGATGTAGAAATTTGTAAATTCATTCTTCGCATTCAGATTTCTATATTTTACAAAGTAAAAGTAAATACAGATATACTTAGTTATTATTACAATTGTAAGTGCATGTGAATTAGGCCTATAGCATTTGAGGGTGGATAGGGGCCTGTAAATAATAATGATCCTGCCCAGGGCCTCCATATACTTAAATCCGGCCCTGGTTAGTAAGTTACGCATGTAGCCTACGATGTGGTGAAAAACCGCCGTTAGTCCATTTATCCTTAGGCCTATATCTGTTTTATTATTGCTAAGTATGCACATCGTTTAGTTTTTCTGTTTTACACTTTTTAGTTGTCGTTTCCGTGCGGCAGATTAAGCATCTCGTATCGTATCGTATGGTATTAGGCTTATATTGTGTATTTTATTTCGTAGATGTTTAATCTCCAAAATTGATGAGGCTTTGCAGTTGACAAAGTTGTGATTAAGAAAGTCACTACTATCAGATGGCCATTGTCGGCTATAGAGGTATCAAATATTTGTCGGTGTGTTGCTGTAACACATTTCTGATGTGCTCACGCGCATATGCAATCTGAACTCAATGAAGCATTTGTCCAGACTCCCATTCATACTCTACTATGCCGTGTTATTCCTTCGGTGCTTTGTTGGTTGGGCGTCAGGAAGAGCATCCGGCCTGTAAAAATTGAGTGATGAGGTGTTGGTGTGGTTATCTGTCTGCAGCAAGGTGCAGATTGTTTGCATACGGTCCAGCTGATGCCACTGCCATCCCAAAATCCCATCATCTCTTGCCTTATTTAAATCCTGACTGGTTTTACCTTTCTGATACCGGCCTACCCAGGTTGTCATGGTAAAGAGGCCGTTCAAGGGGTGCAGTAGTTGTATTTCGTATGCGGTTATAAAATTTAACATCACTGGTCGATTCCTGGCGAACATCGTCACGACGACACGAGGCTGACGTTTGAGGTCAGCTGAAAACTCTTATCACAAAACGTTTCGAACAGTGAATGAACCTCGAAATCAAGTAACATTTAACTGAGTTGTATGAGCCTGACGGATCCATGCCTAGCGATATATTTGGCGAAGGTCATAATATTATCAATGTCGAGCGAACATGGCATGGTAAAGAAAGCAGTCGTGCTTCTTGGTCCATTGACCAGGGCCAAGCCGCCAAGTTATCGATTCGACGACGAGAAAAGATGTAAGATTTACGTGTGCGGCTGTTATCGTCAGTTCCGCGCGGGGTCAGGTCAAGGTCAGGTAAGCTTGGGAAGATATACTATTCCCAAGGACCATGGAAGTCGCCGCGATCGCGGGATAAATCACTGGCAATTAACCCTTGTAGGTCTTTAATTCAACGGTAATTATAGCGGCATCAAGAAAGAGAGAGAGGATATTTTATAGTTTAACGGAAATATAGCGTGACACCGGCTTTTTGGCCGCTAACCGGCAAAATATCATCCGCCGTCACGCAAATGGCCACAGCAACGGTAGCGATGACCGCATCGCTGTTGCGTGACGCCCATGCAGCGTAGTATGGTATGGTATCGTAAATGTCGATTTATATAGCGCTATTACCACGAAAGTCTCTAATGCGCTGAACACGCTAGTATCTGGAGAAAAGTCAGGTTTTCAGGCCCTGTCTAAAGGACTCGTAGTCATGCTGTGCTCGGAGGTCGTCCGGCAGAGAGTTCCAGACCATGGGGCCGTGCACAGCGAAAGCTCGGCGTCCAACAGTGGATAGCCGATGTCGTGGCACCACCATCAGTTGCTGTGTGGCTGACCTGAGACGCTGCCTGCCGACAACATCGGTGACCGGTGTGCAACAGTCGACAAGGTACTGC
>Ga0126332_10000914_pt1 | contig 10191 bp, 5 predicted proteins | sample InaspJWI42metaG_FD_94482 | JGI IMG/M metagenome (GOLD analysis project Ga0126332, IMG submission 94482) | Marine gutless worms symbiont microbial communities from Oahu, Hawaii - Inanidrilus sp. 2 OAHU.JWI-42 metaG | ecosystem: Host-associated > Annelida > Digestive system > Unclassified | place...
CTGATGCCACTGCCACTCACTGTCTCTTGCTCCAGTAAAATCCAGATTGGTTTTACCTTTCTGGTACCGGCTTACCCAGGTTATCCTGGAAAAGAGGCCGTTAAATGGTTGTTGTTGTTGTAGGTCACGTTTATGGTCAAAGTCATAAGTCGGAGTTCAAGGTCACAGAAAGAAAATGTTTATTATCGGCTACGCATGCAGTCGATTGATTGAAAAGTGATGGTAAAGTCAGGAAAAATAGCATCAGTGCATTGCAGCAAGATGCAGCACTCTGTCGATTTCATTACGGAGTGGCGGAGGTGTGCCGCCTATTGAGTGCTGTTGCTATAGCTGTATTTGTCGAGTTATTTGTGCAAAAGTGGTCGGTGAGACCTCGAGTGAGAGATTTCTAACTGAAGAGACTGCTCGGCTACGCTCGATGCGAATCCGTGCCAAAATCGAAGCTGGCACCTTCATTTCGTAGTACATCGGTTCATTGCACATTAATATGTATCGTGTGTTAACGCGTTTGAACCGATCTCGGTCTCCATAAATAGCGAATCGGCGAGTCGAAACATCTCTCAATCGGTGGAGTGACGCGATATCATGAAGTGGCAGACCTGTGAGGGGGCTTATTTTCTATTTCCGATTCCATCCCCATGATCCCCGCTTATACAATAGGCTAAGTCATTTTACAGAATACGAACTTAGCTTACACTGCACGAGATGTAAATACTGTAGCAAGCCAGTTGACTAATAATAGAATGCAGTCCATAGCAATAAAATGCACTTAAGATTTTGTATTTGAAAGTAGTGTTTGTATAGTATACACCTTTGTTGCTTGGGGTGCTACATGAAAGTTGTTACATTTTCTGCGGTTACTTATTTTATTTCGCGAGTGTTGCAAATTTACTATAGAATCTTCCTGTGAAAAATTTTGAAAATCGGTTAACATTTGACAGAATTGTGGCCATGAGTTTTCTGACCCACCCTGAACACAGACAACACAATGGAAGTTTCAAAGATGACATTATTAACTCGTTTAACTTTCTGCCTGACGTTCTACCGATAAAACTATAGCTGATTTCACAAATACCAGTTTAAAGAAATCAGGCAAACTGGATAGTACACAAAATACAATAATACGACAAGCATACAACTTGACAATAACGACAACAAAAAATCACAATAAAACAAATGATATGGACACTCAACATCGATAGCAACATCATTATCGATTAATCAGTTCGGTATTAGCACAATATCAAAAACACTTCACCATTAATAACTACACACAATAGACCTATTAATTTTACTTGTTTCAGAAATGGCAGAAATGAACAGTAACTCGACTTACATTAGTGGACTAGCAAAGCATGAACACATCACATCGTAATATCATATCGTGCGATATCGATAATTCCATTTGTCGATTAATTTGTATAATTCTAAGTTATCTACGGCAGATGGCAAAAATAAATAAAAATACAAAAGTTCTTTACTTATGGTTCACTATAACTCGACGTCATGGCTACTGTATCTTTGTTTTATTCATATTTAACTTTAGCTTGTCTTTATAATAAGTACGTCTCCATTTCAATACAATATAATACAATAAAGTGATTTATAACGTGCGCATGGTCAGCCAGAGGGCCAAATCTGAGGCAGTTTATGCAATATAACCACATCTGTGTACGAAATACTCCCTTTTCCTTTAATACACGATCGGATCACCAAAATATATCTACTACATTTCCAATGTGAAAATTGTGTCACAAATCTAACATCTACTGTTGATTGTTTGATTATGCTCTCCGCCATTTTGACAGAATACACGAATGTTTAACAGACGGACGAAAAAAACGGACAAACAGAGAAACATACAAACAGCAAACAAGTACCGTATATACCTCGCTGTGCACATGCGTTGAATACACGACGAACGGTATAAAAGACGATTGTCGAATATAATTCGCCGGTTTTGACAATAAAAGTAAAGCAAAATGTAAACAGGCCTAAGTACAGCGCAGCAAAATACCGCTTGATTGTATCGAAACAGCTTACATTTCTGTTCAAAAGCTCTTTTCTTTTCAATCGATACGCAGAATACAAAACTACGCGGACACCGACTCTTTTAACGAACTGAAGTAAATTCTACGTGTCCTATCAGACTTCGAAATTCTCAAAAATACAGTCACTTTATCTACTGAGGCCATCACAACCATAGAATAAAAACAATTAATTCGTTACAGTTTTGTCAAAATTTTTAGCGGTCAACAAGATGGACTAACATTATAATAATGACTATAATCATATATTCACAAATACATATCTACACAGATTCGGAGACTGACTATAAAGATTTTCTTAAGCAAAAAAAATCGACAGAAACGTGCAATAAAAGCATGAAATCTGGATACAAAGCTTTGAGTTCAATAAATCTAATGACACGAATACAGGGAAAGTAGGTCGGTGATCGATCGAAACACTATTCGCCAGCATACACGGCAACGTTTTTACTGGAATGAAGTTCGCATCAGTTTGTCTCCGTATACTCCAGATTACGTCACGCGTTCTTCGGGTTCCTAGTCCTGAAAAAGTAATCACTCAAGCGTCAGCTTCTGAAAATACATCTTGCTATCAATGAAAAGTTAAATTTGATTCTACGACCAATCGTATTGGAATTGGGGATAGACCAGGGTATCAAAGGAGCGGGGTTCTTGTCTGTATTGAGAGATAGTTTTGAAGACTGAGATGCCTAATTTGCGTCCGGTGTTAATCGTTAAATTAATACTAAAAACTGCAGTTTATCCATTGTTTTAACGGCGACGGATCAAAGACCGCAAAAATCATTAAAAAGGTGATATTACCCACCATCACATCGCCTGAATGTCAACGTGATGCTGAGTAATATCACCTTTTTGATGATTTTTTTTGCGGTTTTTATACGTCGCCGTTAACACAATGGATAAACTGCAGTTTTTAGCATTAATATTTGCTGTTCTATTGTCAAAATTGTGTATTGTGTCACTGTGTAATTATGAAGAATATTAAAGCAGTTTTTCGATTCGCTAGATGGCGGCGATCTGCCATATAAGATTGTCGAAAATTAAAAATTTGAACTTTAGGTCAGGCGCTGGGGACTAACATGCATCACCGTGCCAAATTTAATCAAAATCGGTCAAAAGGTTGCAGAGATATGGTGATTTAACGGTTTTCAGAATGGCAGCTGTCCGCCATCTCGGATTTTTGAAATTCAACATTTTAACTGTCTGAGTGGTTAAAAGACCCATTTTGCACCACCGTATCAAATTTCGTAAAAATCCGTCAAAGCGTTGAGGATAAATCGCGTTTTTTTGTGATTTTCAAGATGGCGGCCGATTTTCAAAAATTCGAAATTTTAACGTCCAGTCCGCTGTAGGGGGCCAATATGCGTCACCGTGCCAAATTTTTTCAAAATCGGTCACACGGTTGCAGAGATATGGCTATTTAACGGTTTTCAAAATGGCGGCCGTCCGCCATCTTGGATTTTGAAATTCAAATTTTTAACAATCGGAGCGGTTAAGAGACACATTATGCATCAACATACCAAATTTTGTAAAGCTCGGTCAAACCGTGATTTTTGTGATTTTTCAAGATGGTGGCCGCCGCCATCTTGGATTTTCAAAAATTCAAAATTTTAACGGTTGATCCGCTGCAAGGGGCCAATATGCGTCACCATGCCAAATTTCATCAAAATCGGTCGAACGGTTGTAGAGATATAGAGCTTTAACGGTTTTTTCAAAATGGCGGCCGTCCGCCATTTTGGATTTGTTGGGCGCCTATTTGGACCACCCGCGATGACCACTTGGTGGTCTCTATCGTTACGCCCCATTTAGTTAAAATCGACGCAGTAGGTTCGATAACATGAAACTTTCAATATTTTGCCCGTATGGCTTGAAAACGCTTATTCACGCCCAAAAATTGGGGGGGGGGGTTAGGGGCATTTCACCCTCAAAATAAAACCACCAGAAAGGCACATCCTAGCGCGAGTCCGCGTCGTTTGAGCCATTAAGCGTGAAAATCTGTCGACGGATCTGACTTGTAGGTGAGTTCATGAAAAAAGGGTATAAATAAATAAATAAAATTCGTTATATTTCACCCATTCACCCAGAGACCCCCGCGGACGGATTTGCACCAAATTTGGCAAAGTCGTAGGGGTCGCGGACGTAATCACTAGCAACAATTTTTTTGGTGATCGGTCAAGGGGTGTGGATTCTGTGGGGGGTCAAAAATTGCCCTCTCCTATTGACAAAGCCAGTCGCCGTTAACACAGGGCTGGCGCTACCGCGCTGCCCGTGATGGTAAAATGCTGCGGTGGTAGCATTATGAAATAAAATTCTTTGAGCGTAAAAATTATTTCATACATGTGACCAAAACCTAACCCTACCTTATACTACATGTTTATGGGGGAATACGCCTATCACAAAACAGTAAAAGCTGAGTCAAAAAAAATTAACACCGTAAGGTTTACTGAAAATTTTCTCCCAGCGGCCGAGAATTTTTAATCAAAATTTTACACGCTTAACGTACGTTTATATCTACGTTAAATTACCAAATCGTATTCAATTATCTCTAACTTCGACAAATGTTTACGATATTAAGCGTCAATCGCGATATCTCTGTAGTGATATGATCGATCTCCACACAATGGCAGAATGACGCAGAATGAGTCTCCGAAGTACAGCGACTGTCAAAATTAATTTCAAACAAATCCGAGTTGCCAAACAACTAATGCGCTTGAAATGTCCATTTTGCTCTATCGTCTGATATCGCGATTTTTCGATTTTCAACATGGCGGCCGTCCACCGTCGTAGATTTTTAAAAATAGAAATTTTTAGCAGGCATGCAGTTCAGGTACACATTTTACATCATTGTGCCAAATTTCGTGGAGGTCAGTCGATTCTTTTGACTCACACTGTACAGACCAACCTGATGTCCGACCTGATCGTTTGCCTTGTTTTCCACCTCTTCCAGTTTGATCTTTTCCGCCGGCTGTTCTGCAACTTCGTCGTCGTCCGTGTTCCCTTTCAAACGTTCTCTACACACGGAAAAACAAAACTAACATTATGCCGAAAATGCAGTTATTCACCCTCAAGCAAATGACAGTCAATACATACGTCGCTTTAATTTTCCTGTCACCCAGCCAACAGCATCAAAGCACTGAACGATACTCGAGGCATTAATTCCGGCAAAGAAATGCATCCATTTTCCTCACCCCTTTGTGAGCCACTACGGATCATACGCTCAGTTACCATATTGTAGAGATAAAAATGTCTGGACACTGCTCTGATTAGATATAATTATTTGATATTTGATATAATCTGAAATTTAAAGAAAACGAATTACCGTGACGTATTAAGCCTACTCTTATGAAAACAGGATTCGTTAAGCTTCGTTCACATCGCACAAACTGGACTAAACTGACCTGAACAATTCTACTTACAGTAGTTACGCCGAAAGTTAATGTTTCATGTGCTAGCATTCGATTCGCAAGCTTCCATCAGACTGGAAACGACCTCCAGGAAGACGCAACCACACGTGGCTCACAGCCACTGAATCGGATCTGAGACCACTGAACGTCGGTCCTTTCTACGTACATGTGGAAGAAGGCAGCCTCTCGAGAACACTGGCGTTCGATTGTGGACACGGCTACGGTCAAGAAGAGTATGCCATAGAGAGCAGTGGTTTATCCACCTATGGGCTCAAGGCCTGAAGAATGGAGATGAGCATCCCGCCTCAAGAGATATGGCACACTTTAGCCTTATATTCTGTTAAGAGTTTGTCCGTCATCTTCCAGTCCCCGTTATTCTCTGTGACTGTCCGTCATTTTCTGGCCGCGCACTGTTAAAATTAATAATAAAATCTTTGTAAAATCATGTTCATTTATTTAACCGTTCTTGTGTACACACATGATTTATTTTATGTCTCAAATCAACTTCCGGTAATCAATCAATTAGTTTGGAGCTGCACTTATGTTTCGAAACAAATATATAGCAAGCTCACTATATAATTCTAACACGCACTTCCAGGTCGTGCATTTACAGTCGTCCGGAATTAATCACATACTTCTGGAATGTGCCAACTTAAACACTATCCGGCAACGATTCTTCGGGTCTCATCCCTTAAGGATCTCTTTGATAGCACTGACAATCAAATAATTATTGATTTTATCAAAGAAACTCATTTTTACGCTCTTGTATAATGTTTGTTATCATTGTTTTATATTAGCTTTATAGCCTTGATTTTGCAACTTACTTCTTATCATTGTTAAGTATATTTCGTTTTTAATCTTAATACCATGCAATGGCACTGAAATGACCTATTATGTGCTGATGTGCCGTTAAGAAACTGATCACTCACTCACCCGGAATAAAGACGCGTTTGCTACCGACCTCTCGCCTTCTTCGGCGGCCTTCTCTCGCGACTGCGAGCGCGCGACGCTGGGGTCGCGAGGCGCGCGTCCGAGACTGCGGCAGATGCACATGGTGACGCCGCAGCGGTTGACGAAGTAGCACGACAGGTCCGTGATGACGGCCAACGCGACGACGACGACGAGCACCAGAACCACGCCGGCGGCTGCGCCGAACGACAGGTGCCCGCCGCCGGTCTCCGCCTCGCCAGCTGCACCCAGCAGTAGTGTCTCAAAAATAACATATCGTGTTCGACTTGCAGCACCGGCTTTCCTAATTATGTTCCATAGTAATCATAACCGTAAATGCATTTTTCGAGCTAGGGGAATGGGACAGAGAGACAGACAGACTGACAGACGGACCGATCGCAGCATTGCCTAATGCCCACAGGGGTTCTACGCGGACATTGACTCTTTTAACGAACTTTTAAGCTTCCACAGTAACGGTAGCAACAAGTCGCATGGTCGCCGCCGCACAGGCTTTTGTAGTGGGGCACACCTTCGTCCCCATTCCATACCGAACTTCGCTATACTTTTCAACGTTGTTAGGCCGCACAGCTATGCAAAACATAAGATACGGTCTATTGTTACCGATGTTCCGTGGTCAGTTACTGTGTGTCTGTATGTGTGTGTGTCTGTGTGTCAGTCGGACGGTCACAATCGTGATACCTATAAAACTGATGAACCGATCGAGGTGACGTTTTGGGTATTTACTAGGTTGGGACCAAGAAACCATGTATTCAGTGGGGGAGCAGATCCACCTGTGGAAGGGGCAATTTTGGGGGGACATCTCCCGGTCAGTTGTACAGTATAGGGAATATCCACGAATGCATCAACCCTAATCAGTAGGTGGCGGCAGCGATGCGGCCTTTTGTTGTCATTACTGCACCAGCTTGTTTTTCTTGGAGATCACGGTTCTGTTGACGTTATTCGACTTATAACTTGACGACGGTCCATCTCGACCTAGTCACTATAGAATACTAATAGGAAGTCGAGAGGTCGGTGATGATAGCCACCAGGAGGACTGTAACTATAGTATTTAAACTTACGCGAACGATATTAGCCAACACTCTAGACTATCTCTAATATAGCTTGGTCAAAAGATCAGAGACGACTTAGATACGGCTGCCATAACTACAACGGCACAATACTAGAGTAATCCTATTCTCAAATTACTAAACGGCTGTAACTCACGTGTAAACTAGGCCTATAGGCCTTTCAGTGCCGTCTCGCTGATTGTTAACTATAATATTGTGTAAAATTTAATTCTTCGGTAAAGCATACACTTGGATGTGGTAATTCACTTCTTTTTTGAAAGATTAATGTGTTTTCTGACTTTCTTTCCAAACTCTGTAGCACTATGTCGCTTTTAGTGTGCGACATTGTTTCCGCCCCCGCAAGGACAGCAGAGTATTGTAATGCGCGTGTTTGTTTGTACGCTCGCATATCTCAGAAACCACAAATCCAAAATTCACCAAATTTACTGCACGTACTATCTGTGGCCATAGCTCGTTCCACCTACAGCGGCACTGCATGTATTTCTAGTTCGATGGTTTGCGGCCAGGCTAAGGCGACGCAGGTAGGGCGCCTATTCAAAGCGGCTCACCAGCGGCAGCACGGATTTGACACAGTGGCGTATACTCCAACTGACTCACCATGAGGTAGCATCTTATCAGTCGTCCTTCCAATAATTTCTAGAGGACACTAAAAAGCGATAGAGACATCTTACGTATTCACGCCGTTTCTATACAGCCGCTGACCCTGTGTGCGGTGTCTGTATCCTTAGACGGCTACTCCTGTTACTGCTGTACACGTGACGGCGTTCAAATGCGTTCAACCGGTTATTACGCTGTCCCGAGTAGTGCTGTGATGTGCGTCTCTGTGCACTGTCTGTCCGCCGGTCCATCCGCGAGCATATCTCCAAAAACACAGGTCCGAACATCGCCAAGTTTCCTGTGCGTGTTACCCATTGCTGTGACTCGGTTCGGCTATGGCGGCGTCGTGATATAGAAAGTACTCGCGGTTTTGTGATACGTCATGTTTGCACATACTGGCAAGAAATAGTCGACGCGCAAACAGCATATACTCAAAGTGACTCAACGGGGGCAGTATGGATATGACACTGCGGTGTATACTCAAACTGGCCCATCGGGAGCCAGCAGCGTACTGGGGACGGAGTTTGATATCTACGATTGCCTTGTTACATGTACAGAATAACTGTGACGATAGACAAAAATTAGTTGCCAGCGAAATATGAACATTTAAAAGCAAAACGCGATTTAATTACAGCTTAAAGTATAATTCAACGCGATCCATATTTAGACAGCACGGACGCTTATTGGTAATAGATTTCTATTCACATCCAATACTAGAAATACCGAAACGATAGCTAGCTTATCCATATTGGCGTAGCCACAATTTTCGACTCGGGGTGTCCTGTCCTACTTTATTATTTTGGTATCAAGATGATGCAGAAATTGTCCCGTGCCGTACTTTTTGAACAACCGTGTGTACACTCAACTGCTATTCCATTCTTGATAAAACTGCACTGTGTTGCACAAAAGTATACCTCCCAACCTTCAACGATAATTTTAACAGTAGTTGTCAGATTCTTGTAATTTTTGGTGCAGTCATTACTGAGTAAATATACCATGAAAATTGGTTTTAGTTTCCACCTCAGCTGTTTAGAGTACTTACCTTACATTGGAAAAGTTTAAGACCTTGAAAGTCACGAATTTAGTCTCAAAATGCACATATTTCCAATGCTACGAAGTTAAATGTAAAACTGTAATTAAAAGCACATTATTAATTGTGTTAAATCCAGTAGACAATGAAGTTTGTGGTGTTATGCAGCAGTGACTGCGTGTATGACAGTCGTATGAATACTGTCGATGAGCTGAAGCAGCGCCTTGTTGATGTCTGGCAGTCTGCAGCAGAACTTTACCGATGAAGCCAACAACGAGTAGAGAAAGAGACTGGGGACGTGCATGCATGCAAATGGACAATATTTTAAGCATTTCTTGTGAGTCTGTTATGAGACGGAAAAAGTGACGGACAAATAAAGCGCAGTTCACTGTGTTTATTCTCAGAAAGATGCTCATTTACCGCTCAGTTTGTGACTTTCAGTGTTTTAAAATTTCCCAAGCTAAGGCATGTACACTAAACAGGTGAGGTGGAAAATTAAATCACCTTTCGATGGCGTAGTTACTCAGTAATAACTGTACCAAAAATTACTGGAATCCGACTACTACTGTTAAAGTTATCAGTGGAGGTTGGGTGGTAGGCTATATATTTTTTTGCAACACAGTGTAGAAGCCGATGGTAAGCCGATCGGGAATGCCTCCGCTCCAGCACACACACAGACGGACGGACAACCCAAAAACATAATGCCAGTTCCGTCCCATCTATTCGATGGACGAAGTAATAGAGATTTGTTGTCTATTCTTTTTTTGCAACATTATTGTTCAAAGATTGTACTAACATTATTTTGCAGGCCTGTTAATGATCATCTTTCAACCACTGTATGGTTGCGTTTTTACAACCGGTTTCGTAAAGATTAAAGTAAAGTGAAGTGAACCAAGGGTCCAAGAACCCCAAGGTCCCCACTGGCTACGCCCGTGTTCATACACTGTACTAAGACAAGGCAGCAGACTAGCGCACAGAGACGAATAGCGAAACACACGTAGCCACAGTTGTCCGGACATGTAGCAATGGCAACTAAAGCACGGCGCGTATTTACAGCACTGTCTTTTTGCTCGCAC
>Ga0126332_10000916_pt1 | contig 10185 bp, 9 predicted proteins | sample InaspJWI42metaG_FD_94482 | JGI IMG/M metagenome (GOLD analysis project Ga0126332, IMG submission 94482) | Marine gutless worms symbiont microbial communities from Oahu, Hawaii - Inanidrilus sp. 2 OAHU.JWI-42 metaG | ecosystem: Host-associated > Annelida > Digestive system > Unclassified | place...
ATGCCGAAGAAAAATATCCCGGAACAGATTTGCGACTGGTCTACGAACTCGGGGGATATACATCCCCCAATTAAGCCAAAGGTGTCAGTTATTCTTCCCAGAGGTAAGGTGTCCTGAAATTTCTCTATCTCGAGCACATCACCGATCAGACGGTAACGGAAATAATCAACGAAATTCATATCGACCCAAGCGGCTGGGTTTCTTCCAAATTGCTGACCAAAAATCGTTTGAAAAAATCTTCCATGACCCGCTTGAAAGAGCACGTGACGCTTCATTTTAGCGGCAGACCGTTAGCGGGGCCGGCTCCGGAATTCAAAACCGCCACTTCCCTGAAAGGAAAGCGCTTTAAAATTCCGGCCCAAATGCTCTACAGGGACCTGGTTCCTTTCGGACCGGCCTATCAAAATATTCTCCATGATCTGGTTGTTACTGAAAAGGGGGCCATCGCCCATCTGCAGAGTTCATCGGCCCCTGCGCTCCTGCAGCCGCTGGGTTCGCCGTTTGTCCTCGATGCTGCCTTTCACGCAGCCTGTGCCTGGGGCCAGCGGTTTTCGTCCATTGTTGGCTTTCCGGTGGGATTTGAGGAACGGATCATATACCGACCGACGCAGCCCGGGGGAAACTATATCAGCCGGATTACGCCTGTAAGGCAAGCCTCCGATCCCGTTGTCCTTATTTTTGATATCTGGATCTATAGCGAAGAAGGACACCTGTGCGAAGCCGTGCACAGTGTGCAGATGCAGGATGTGAGCGGGGGGCGATTGAAACCTCCCCGGTGGGTGCAGCAGGGGCGATAGGCCCGGATTTTTATCCGACACCAGTCATATTCGAATTAAATTGATTTGTTTCACCTGGAGGCGCCTTTCCGGAGAGTCAACACTTCATTGTTCTGACCACAAAGACACGAAGGGCACAAAGGAAAAAATGTGAAAAAAATAAAAGCTTTGTGTCCTTCGTGTCTTTGTGGTTATAGTTTTTATCAGAAAAACCCCGAATTTTAATTTACGACACCGGGTTGCACAGGGAGCCATTTATCTGGTATGAAAACCGGAGCACCGTGGCAGGTGACCCTGACTTTCATCGTGCTGACCCTCAATCGGCGCTTTGTCAACGTCTAATCCAGAAGACTAATCCAATTCTGATGCGCTCCGATGTGTTTTTCATTTGATCTACGCCACGGTTTATTGAAAAGAATTCTCACCTGAATCGACCGAGTCGCCGAAAGGCGAGCTGCCACATATCCCTTATAAGATTCGAAAGGAAGACCATGATGATTGAAACCATCCATTTTACACTCAATAACCGACCCGTGCGCCTAAAAGTAGACAGCGAAAGAATCCTATTGTGGGTTTTGCGCACCGACTTGGGGATCACCGGATCTAAATACGGTTGCGGTGAAGGCTTGTGTGGTGCCTGTACCGTGCTTGTCAACAACGAGGCCGTACCGTCCTGCCAAATTAGCGTCAAAGAGGTTAGGGAGGCGGAGATTCTCACCATTGAAGGTTTGGCTAAAAACGGAAGCCTGCATCCCCTGCAGGAAGCATTTATCGAGCATGATGCCCTGCAGTGCGGCTTTTGCACGCCCGGAATGATCCTGAATGCCTATAGCCTGCTGACGGAAAATCCCCAACCCTCGCGCAGTGAGATCATTGACGGCATGGAGGATAACTTGTGCCGCTGCGGTGCCCATAAAAGGATTATCCAGGCTGTGGAAAGTGCGGCCCGTGAAATGAAAGGAGGGATGGCATGATGTCGGATAATCAAACTAATGCTGATGATGTTCAGACGACCATCTCTGCCATGCCGGTAAGCCGTAGACAATTTCTCAAGCGTCTGGGACTGCTTGGCGGCGGAATCCTTGTCTATTTCACGGTCGGCGATCCCCGCCCGCTGGCGCGAACAAGAAGGGAAGGGTTTCTGGGGGCCGGCATTCCCACCGATTTTAACGCCTTTTTACGAATCGGCGTTGACGAGCGCGTCACCTGTCTAACAGGCAAGATCGAAATGGGTCAGGGACCCATAACCTCGTTGCCACAGATGCTGGCCGATGAGCTGGATGTGTCCTACGATGCGGTGGATATTGTCATGGGAGACACGGATCTTTGTCCCTGGGATGCGGGAACCTTCGGATCTCTTACAACACGCTACTTTGGCGTGTTTCTGCGCGAAGCTGCCTGCGAGGCCAAAGGTGTCCTTAAAGACATGGCCGCCGACCATCTGAAATGCCCGGTTGAGCGTTTGCAGATTCAAAATGGCACAATATTTGACAAAACCCGTCCCGGCAATCGTGTGACTTACGGACAGCTTACCAAGGGCAAAATCGTCGAAAAGCATCTGCAAGAACTGCCTGACCTAAAGCCCGCCTCTGAGCTTACGATCATGGGCAAGTCCCATTTGCGCCGGGATGCATATGCCAAGGTTACGGGCAAGGCCAACTATGCCGGCGATATTCGTCTGCCGCGGATGCTTTATGCCAAAATATTAAGACCGCCTGTCCACGGCGCCAGGTTGCAAAGCGCTGACATTTCTGCCGCTAAGAAGATCAAGGGCGCTAAAGTTGTCCGAGACGGCGATTTCATCGCTGTTTTGCATGAATACCCGGATGAAGCCGATAGAGCTCTTGCGCAAATAAAAGCCCGATTTCTTGAAACCAAAACCGGCATTGATGATAAAACTATTTTTAATTATCTCCTCAATAAAGCGCCGTCCCCGCAAATTGCTTCAGAGCGGGGAAACCTTGAAACCGGGAGAGCGCAAGCCGACATCACGTTTGACGAAACATATCTGAACAGCTATGTGGCGCACGCACCCATGGAACCCCACACAGCCACAGCCAAAATCGATGGGCGTAAGGTCATTGTGTGGGCCTCTACTCAGGCACCCTTCAGGGTCCAGCAGCTTGTAGCCGATACCTTGAGCGTAGCGCCGGAACAGGTGCGCATTATCACACCCTTTGTGGGAGGCGGCTTCGGTGGTAAAACCACTTCTGATCAGGCTGCGGAGGCAGCACGTTTGACTAAAATATGCGGTCGACCGGTCCAGGTCGCCTGGAGTCGCGCCGAGGAATTTTTTTACGATACCTTTCGACCGGCTGCGGTTGTTAAAATAAAATCCGGACTCAACCACTCCGGGAAAATTGCCTTTTGGGACTATCACGTCTATTTTGCCGGTCGACGGGGATGTGAACAGTATTATGAAATACCCCATCATCGTGAAGCTTTTTACGGAAGGTGGCGCGGGCGAAGCCGCGCAATTCATCCTTTTGGTGTCGGCCCCTGGCGAGCACCGGCCAACAACACCAACACATATGCCCGAGAGTTGCACTTAAATTTTATGGCTTCAAAAGCCGGACTCGATCCACTGGAATTTCGTTTAAGACACCTAAAAGACAAACGAATGATCGGCGTACTCAAGGCCGCAGCCAAAGAATTCGGCTGGACATCCGCCAAGGTGCCGAGTGGTCGCGGGTTTGGTATTGCTTGCGGTATCGATGCCGGGACTTACGTGGCAACCATGGCAGAAGTTGATGTAGATAAAAACAGCGGCAGCATTGAGACGAAACGGGTGGTTTGTGCACAAGACATGGGCTTTGTGGTAAACCCGGCCGGCGCACGCATACAAATGGAAGGCTGCATTACCATGGGGTTGGGGTATGCACTACATGAAGAGATTCACTTTCGAAACGGTAAGATTTTTGACCTCAACTTCGACACGTATGCCATTCCCAGATTTTCATGGCTGCCGAAGATCGAAACGGTGATCGTCAAAAATCCCGATCTGCCGCCCCAGGGAGGCGGAGAGCCGGCCATCATCAACATGGGGGCGGTTGTTGCGACGGCGCTACATGATGCCGCTGGCGTCAAATCCTTGCAGCTGCCGATGACCCCGGAGCGCGTCAAAGCGGCCCTTGAAAAAGCCTGACGCAATTGTGCACCAACCCTGACCTTGAAATCGTCACAACCTAATCCCAACAAAGGAGGTACCTATGGCAACCCAGGACAAATGCTGTACGATCGTGCCCTACTTCAAAGTTCAAAGTGGCAAGCTCGAGGCGTTTAAGGCGCTGAGCGAGCGGTTTGTCGAGAAAACCAGTGCGGAGCCCAAATGCCATTATTATGGATTCAGTTTTGCCGGTGATGTGGCTTTTTGCCGTGAGGGCTATGAAGATGGCGAGGGAGTGCTGGCCCATTTGGATAACGTAGGACCACTACTGGAAGAGGCCTTGAAAATTGCCGAAATTACGCGTTTTGAAATTCACGGACCCGAAGAAGAACTGGCAAAGCTGCGGGGACCCCTGGCCGAATTGAATCCGACGTTCTTCACGCTGGAGTATGGGTTCTGCCGCTTCTGATCCGAACCGGCGGCTGATGGGTGGCTTGTCTCATGTTGCAGTGCGTGCCAGGGGATTTTATTTGTTCGAAGACGCAAACGCCCCCAAGCATCTAAATAGTGATTGAACCAAAACTCGTCTAATCGAATTGTTGGGTTTCTCCGCCTCCGGCGGATCAACCCAACCTATCAAAAACCGGACTGAACAACAGATTCGTAAACGCTTCCGGCGCTTGACGAATACACCTGAACTATGTCTCCATTTTCCTCCACCAGGTTTGGTAAGTGGTTCAAAGCCCTATCGCCGGTCGTTAATTCAGCCGGAATGCTTATCTGTTCAAACATAATTATGCCGCCTTGACAAGCGTTGCAAACTGAGGGCAGAGTATTCAAAAACACAAAATCTATAAAAGCACAATTTGGAAGGGAGACCAGCAACGATGGAAAGCAATGAAAATATCAACCAAATACCTGAAAGCAGTGTCGGGTCTTTCAAAAAAATAAGGGCATCCATCTGCAAATACTGCCCGGCATGCATGCATGCCCGAAAAAATCCGGAGTCGGTTGTAGGCCGGCTGCTGCACCACCCGATGCATTCAAAAAATTGTCCTATGTGGAAGGCATATGAACAGGTGTATGGGGAAACTGACAAAGCCTGATTCAACGATGGTTATGATAGTTCTTTTATCGCCTCTTCTATGAGTTTGCCGATTGGCATGTTCTGGGGGCAGTTCTGCTCAGCCTGAGAATAATCCAATTCAGCCATTTGGTGACGGATGTTTTCAGGAATCTTGTTGAATTTTTTAGCGGCACGGTCAAAGTCCGCATAGCTTCTCCAATACATCAGAAAACGCATGACATCGCTTATGGGAATCCTGCCGTTAAAAGTTGATTCACATATATTAGCACAGCCCGTACAGTAGTCCGAGCGGGTGTTCTGCGCATACTGATGCAACGCTTGCGTATCGCGGGCGGAAAGTCGGGTCCGGTTTAACGCGGCCGCCACATTTTCCATGAGGATGGTCATATTTGGCATCTCGGAACAGACGCTGGCAATGTCGGGGTTTTCCCAAACTGCTTTAAGCTTGGCCTGAGCATCCGTGTATCCTTTTTTTAAGAATCGTCTAGCCAGCTTCAGTTCAGTTTCCGTGTTCGTTTCAAATGAACTACCCCCTTGGGTTTTCATTGCCGTCAGCCCGATACCGGCTTTTAAACATGCATCAACGGCTCTTTTCATAGGATCGGTATGCATCAGGCGGTAGTTATAAGACATCATTATACCGTCGATCCACCCAAGCTTTGAGGCTGCCAGCATGCACGCCTCCATATTGCTGTGGGTACTAAATCCGAAAAAACGGAACTTTCCTGCAGCCTTGGTCTTTTCAGCCCAAAACTTCATATCGTTGCTAAGTTCGTCGATGCTTCCGATACCATGGACAAAAAACAAGTCGACGTAGTCGGTTTTCATTCTTGCAAGTGATTGGTCGAGTTCTTCGGTCATTTCTGTGAGAGTCCAGGCGTAGGATTTTGTTACCAAAAAGATTTTTTGGCGGTCCGCGGGAAATTTAAGCAGATATTTACCGATGCTTTTTTCGCTGTTGCCGCCCATATATGAGTGCGCCATATCCCAATAAGTTACGCCCCAGTTGAAAGCGCTTTTCAAAATCAACTGCGGCAGGTCCAAGCTGCCGCCCAAGGATAAAATGGGCACGTCCACCCCTGTATTGCCGAACGGACGCATCGGCATTGACACCGTTTCATCGGGGGAATCAGCCGAAGCATCCATGGGGGCAATGATCGATCCCATGGCAGCGGCACCGGTAACTTTCAGAAAATCCCGACGGGTAAATTTCGTAATGTGAGTCATTTTTCGTTCCTTCGATTTATGTAAAGTGAAGGTTAAAGCGATTTTCAAAATTTCGTTCCGTTCGAGGGAAACTGAAGATTCAAGTTACAAGCTAGAATTTTGCTTTCATATAAAAATAAAGAGCGACACGCGGCGCAAGCGCCTGCGCTGCGCGAGCGATACCGTGATCCGGTATCTGGTATCCTGAATCTGGCATCAAGCATCTTAGAAATAGAATCTTAAATGACAGACCAACCCTGAATAACGGAACATTATTTTGACAACCACTAGAGTCGTTGGCCGGCTTCCGAAACTAGCCTGGTGGGCAAATATGCCGGCAGGTTACTTGTTTGTAGAATCAGGCGCAGGCTTTTTTTCAAAAGAGACGCCAAATCCCTCCGCCATTAGTGATAACAATAAGCGTTCATGTCAAGGCTATCTGAAAAAGTTCGTGATCTGATTCCGTTGACATTGAGAGGCGACAATGCTTAAGAAATATAAAAGACTGATCTCGTAACTTATTTCTAAAATGAGTCAACTTTTTTGGACACTATCTATGTCTATTGCGCAATATTAAGGGATTTAGGAATTGAGGGATTCAGGGATTTAGGAATTGAGGGATAAAATCTATAAATTAAAAATTAAAATAGATAGAATTCTTTCAATTCCTAAATTCCTGAATTCCTAAATCCCTGAATTAAACCAATGCCCAATTCTCATATAATTGTGTGACATTTAAAGATTCACAGTCATTTTCTCCAACTGAATGACGGGGTCTGTAATAATTATTCTTTTACCAATTTTACTCCTGTTGTTTAGGCAACATCAGGGTAAAAAGCGGATTACACTTAAAAAGGAGACACAAGATGAGCGGTCGCGCCCCGCGATACACGATTGTTCTGGCAGCGGGCGAGGGCACCCGCATGGGTTCGACGACGCGTCACAAGGTGTGTTTTTCCATCGACGGGCAGCCTGCCATCAATCGCGCCCTAAAAATTTATAATGAGTGCGGAATCAATCAGCATATTTTGGTCGTTGGTGCTTTAGCAGGGCAGGTCATCGAGACCGTTGGGGCGGCCTTTGACAATGTCATTTTCACTTACCAGGCCGAGCGGCTCGGAACCGCGCACGCTGCCCGGCAGGCCGTGAAGGTCCTCGATGGTCTCGAAAGCGAGCAGGACGTGCTGCTGGTTGCCGGTGATCGCATCATCAAATCTGCCGTTCTCGAACAACTCTTCGATCTATATTACAGTCAAAACTGCGATATGGCGGTTTTAGCCGTTCCGAACCGACATGAGTCCAATCAGGGGCGACTGGTTACCGGCAGCAGGGGTCAATAGGTGGGAATCGTTGAAGCAGCCGACATCCGCCAACGCCAGATCTTGAGAGAACTGCGCGAGATTGCCGGCCGTGGAACCGTTCCGGCCTGTGATGCACTGCGCCGGATCGTCGAGGTTGGGTTCACGGCGGACGGAAAACAACCGCAGGATATCAAGTTTGAGAAAGCTTTCGGGAATCTCTGGCCTGTTCTGGCAGTTGAAGAGCGCGATTTGTCAGCCGCAGAAATTTTCACGCTTATACCCGAGCACAAGACACGATTTGAATTTTCAGATGGCCCGGGAAAAACCCTGATCAATACACCGGTGCAGATAAACAGGGCCGAATGGCTCAACACCAGCGTCTATCTTATCAAAACCGGGGCACTGCGGTATGCGCTTTCCAGGCTGGATCGCGACAATGCCCAGCAGGAAGAGTACCTTTCCGAAATGGTCAACCACCTGTCAATGTGTATAGAGAACGGCCGGCACAAGTATCGGCTTGAATATTTGGCGATCCAAGACCCCAGCGGCGTGTTGGGATTCAACAATCCCTCGGAGCTGCTCGAAGTCGAAGCCCTGATCCAATCCCATCGCGAGAAGCCGGCGCTCGAAAAAGTGCTTTCAGAAGCGTCATACCGAACTGTGGCCGATTTGCTGACGTCATTTCAGGGACTGGAGAGCCGGGACCGACCGGCCGAGAAAAGGCTCTGGAAACAGCTTGTTGAGCTGTACAGTGCCGAAACAGAAGTGATACTGGAGCGGGTACAGGCTTACCTATCAACCCTGAAGCATGCGGCCCACGTCATTGGCCCGGATAAAAAAATCTTTCTGGTTCGTTCGCCGGGGCGGGTAAATGCCATGGGCCGTCACATCGATCATCAGGGCGGGATCTGCAACCTGATGACCATCGGATATGAGACCTTGATGGCCGTGCGGCCGAGGGAAGGCGATCTGGTCCGGCTATTCAGCGTAAACCCCGCCCATTTTCCGGACAGGGAGTTTTCAATAGGCGAGATGGTCGAGGATCTGCCTTGGGATGACTGGCTTTCGCTGGTCAACAGCGAGAAAATTTCCGAGATGGTGCATACTTATGGCGGTGATTGGGCCCAATATATCAAGGCGGCGGTCTTGCGCCTTCAAAAAAAGTTCACAACGGAAAAACTAAACGGAATGGATCTGGTGGTCAGCGGCAACATTCCCATGGCGGCCGGATTAAGTTCCTCATCCTCACTGGTTGTCGGCGCAGCAGAAGCCACTGTGACTGTTAATCGTCTGGACACGTTTCCGGCGCAGCTGGTCGATCTTTGCGGTGAAGGGGAGTGGTTTGTCGGTACCCGGGGCGGGGCTGCCGACCACGCCGCCGTCAAGTTCGGTCAAAAGAGTAAAGTTGTCAAGGTCACTTTTTTTGATTTCAGCATCCTCGATATCGTGCCATTTCCGGAAGACTATGCGCTGGTTGTCTGCGATTCGGGTGTCAAAGCGCAGAAAACCGTCAACGCAAGGGATCTTTTTAACCACCGCATCAGTTGCTATCGTATCGGGTTTCTGCTGATCAAGAAGTTTTTCCCGCAGTATGCCCCGGTGCTTGATCACCTGCGCGATGTGAACATGAAGCGTCTTAACATACCGCTAAGTTGGATATACCGCATTCTCCTGCACCTGCCGGAGAAGGCGACCCAGGATGAGTTGCGGGCGCTTTTGCCGGACGCTGACCTCGACCTGTTTTTCAACCAGCACAATTCTCCGCCGGATGGGCAGTACCCCATTCGCGGCGTGGTTCTTTTCGGACTGGCGGAAATGGAGCGGGCCAAAGTATTTGCCGATGCAATGAAAGATGGCCGAGTTGAATATGTCGGGCGTCTGATGAATGTCTCACACGACGGCGATCGCGTCATTTCGGTTGATGAACACGAAAACGAAACGCCATACCAGGCACCGATTTCCAACGATTATATTTTAAATCTTATCCAAGATTTGGAAAGCGGCGATCTGGAGCGGGTGAGCCGGGCGCAGCTGCAGTGGCAGCCCGGCAGTTATCACTGCAGTCTGCCTGAAATTGACCGGATGGTCCATATCGGGTTGCAAACCGAAGGCGTGGTCGGCGCCCAGCTGGCCGGCGCGGGTCTCGGTGGCTGTATGATGGTTTTGGTCCACCGCGATGCTGTTTCAAATCTCATCCACAACCTTACCGAGCGGTATTATACGCCTCACGCCAAGCCGCCGACGGTTCTCATATGCCGGCCGGTTGCGGGAAGCGATGTCCTTTTAAGAGAGATGGCGCAGTGAGTTATTCATGAAAAAATGAATTTATTTGTAAGAGGTAAGTTACGGACCTCGTCATTCAGCTGGGGAAAATGACTGTGAATCTTTAAATGTCGCACAATTGTATGAGAATTGGACATGGGTCTAATTTAAGAATTCAGGGATTTAGGGATTTAGGAATTGAAGGAATTCTATCTATTTTAATTTATTGATTTTATCCTTTAATCCCTCAATCCCTCAATTCCTAAATCCCTAAATTTTGCGCAAATAGATGTATATAGTGTCCAAAAAAATTGACTCACTTTAAAAGTAACTTCAGGAAACTTGATCTCCTTAAATTGCAATTAGGTATTAGAACCGTCAATAAATCATAATAATTCAAATAGTTGAGGTATTTTTTGTGAGATAATAAAAGTTATTGCAAGCGGA
>Ga0126332_10000917_pt1 | contig 10183 bp, 7 predicted proteins | sample InaspJWI42metaG_FD_94482 | JGI IMG/M metagenome (GOLD analysis project Ga0126332, IMG submission 94482) | Marine gutless worms symbiont microbial communities from Oahu, Hawaii - Inanidrilus sp. 2 OAHU.JWI-42 metaG | ecosystem: Host-associated > Annelida > Digestive system > Unclassified | place...
AGCCGTAGTATCAGACTGTGCCCCCGTTCGGTACTGCACCCCTGACAAACCAGTCTCAGTATATACGCCATAGATGTAAAAGAACGTTCAAATAAAAATTTTAAAACGTTAAAAACGTAAAAAACGTGACAAAAATAAAAAAAACGTTTGTAAACGTAATGAAAAACGTTACCTCTTCTTAGTGTAGTTCAGCTCCACGCCTAATGCCCAAGAAATGGCTTTCAAGGCAACTCGGAATATGCCATTCAGTTTGGTTTTGCAGAAACTGTCGTCATTTAAGGCTAAGTTTATAGGGAGGCATTTCAGGTCATTCGACGTGCAACAGAAAAATCATAGGTCTATTTCGTTGCTGTTATTTTCAAAATGCTTCTTGTTAATCTGTTTGCCGCTCTGAACTTTGCCAACGTTTTTTAAATAAAAAAACGTTCGGAAAATAAAAAAAACGTTTAAAAACATGAAAACGTGATCAAAATAAAAACACGTAAAAAGCGTTTTTTTACAACTATGGTATACGCTGCAGTGTCTAATCCGGCCCCTGGCGAGCCACTTTGTATAGGCGCCCTACTTACGCTGCCACTGCCCGGTCAACTGCGGACAAACATGACGGCATTTGCCATACCGGAAGTATACATAACGTCAACGTATCGCAACGCCACGGTCAACATGCTCAGAAAAGTAGGTGAAGTTTTGACACACAAACAAACACGCTCATCACAATACTCGCTCCCCTACCGTCTTGGACGGAGTAATTACTGCACCGTACGATGATATTCTTCTGTTATCGAAGAGCTGACATTACACACTAAAAGCAAAGGTACATGCGCCCGGATATTTAACGACGACATATAGTAACGGAGACGGTCGGCGTCGAGGCATGTGAGTGTGAACAACATGCTCAGAGTCGTTCGGCAGCCGCGCCCTGACGCAGGAATGGAACCCGAGATCTGCTGATGATCGCAAGTCCGACGTCCCACTGCTGTGTCTGCATCCGCGTGGCTGCTCGCCACATACGTCGATCGCGGCTCATAGGCTCGTTCTCTATATGAGCTGGCGTGTTTAGTGAGTGATGCTCGAATCATCGATGCCGCTTATCTCTCGCGCCGTCGACCCTAATCAGCTGCGTGAGCCGCTGCAGCCTGGCGGTCTTCTGCCCCATCAATTCATCCGGCTTAGCGAGCGATCAATCGCTCATTGCAGCTGCCCAGCCGAAGCGGAAGCGGAAGCGCTCTGGCGCGTGCGCATTAGCGGGATAACGCGCGCGAGCGAGCGGGTCGGGTCGGGCCGGTGGTGTATTTGTTCTTGGTCGGCGGCGGGTGTCGGCCGGGGCATTGTCGGAGCACGGCCCCGGCCCCGGTGCGCGTGGTCGGCCTCAGTGATCGGTCAGCGGGCAGGTCGCCGCGCTCCGCGGCCGCCGCCGCCGCCGGCGGATAAATGGAAGTATCGTGTATGGCGGCGGGCGGCCGCGTCTCCTGGGAAAACGACCGCCTGGCCAACGACATAACCGCGGTAGATGCCAATGTACATTTGCCCCGCCCCAGGATATCTACCACCCATACCTAACCGGCTAACCCTGACCGTAAACCGTAACCCTTAACACCGTATGGCCACTGACGTTTAGCATTTTGTCAGCGCTGCTGGTCAATTCCATTATAGGGACGCTCTGCAGATTTTGTTTGTAATATAATGTTATCTCGGACCTTATTAACCTAACTCTAACCAAAATGCAACCCTATTCCCTAACCCTAGTCATAAGATGGTAGTTTACTGGGGCAGTTGTTCGGGGTGACAAATGTCTGGTCAAGAGCGGTCTTCTGGGCAGCTGCTGCGGTCACTAACGGCCTCGGCGAGCGACCATCACGCACCAGTTGCCGCTTGCCGGGCGTCGTCGTGGGTCACGTCGACACGAAATTGAAAAATACGCACTGCAGAGTAACCGCAAACGCTCCAGGTTGGCTTGGAGGCGTTTTGTCCACCCTGCAGATAATAATTTGTATCGCACGAGCAGCAGGTTGATTGGGAAGGAAACATCCCGGAGTGTATAGTGTAATGCATCGGCGCTATCGATCGAACCTATACGCCGCTCCGGCAACTGATTTTAACCCTAAGCATCACCATACGAATCCTACTAAACTGACCCTTAACCACATTTTCACTACTTTCCTGCTTGTGTGGCTGCGGAGACGCTGAGATAATGTCCCACGTCGTGGAGTTCTGTTCTGTCGTCTTCGCTCTGCTGCTGAAACTGTGTGTTCAGGGGCATTTTACGACAACAACTATACTACTACTTTTGCACAAACAGTACGCCTTTTGCAACCGGAAATAAACTACTGCAGGTGATGGTTGAACTTTGACGATGTGATTTGCTATGGCTTGAACGCCGATAGCGCCGATAGGCCGATACATTACATGTAAGTAGCTACACCGAAGCAGCGCTATCACACGCCACGTATTGTATATTGCTTCCAACCTGATAAACTGACAGGCTCGACAGATCAGCGCTGCTTGATATTGCATTTTATGGGCTTCTCGGTAATGACGCAGCACTTTTGCCGCTTTGAACAGTTCACCAGACTGAAATCCGGAATAGCGAAAAACAGGTTAACTAACTTACCGAATAAAAAGTGCAGTGTTTATATGATACCGTATGCCAGTACGATGTGATCGCTGTATAGCCCTATACGACGATTATACATTATTTTACACAAATTTATAGGTCTACCTGAGCAAGCTATTACGATTTACAGATTTCCTTCCACGGTTAGCCCCACTATTCCCATTCTTTTCTTTACTTTATCACACGCCAGCGAAATGCTAGCAGAATTTTTTTTATCCGTGATCAGTGTAACGTAGACAGGACAAAGATAGTTGGAAGTAGGCAGCTGATAATTGTCCGAGAGTCTGAAAAGCAGTGTCTCTCCGGTACTCTCGTTGCTAATTGAAAAGAATAACAGGAAATTCGGAACAATGTCTCAAAGGCTTTGCATTACTAGTAGGATGTAAAACATTCTCGATGACCGGAAATATTTCCAGTTCCGGTTGCTACCGTTCGTACCTTAGCACGTCACTTTGGCATCATCCTCAAAACACACCTAAAGACAGGACCTATTTCTTATAGTGTAGGTGACTGTGTCGTTTTGGACACTTTAATCGCCTTCACCCGTTCATTCGTTTAATTAATAAATTAAAATCAGAAAGTCGGCATTGCTTATAGGAGCATCTTGACCTCAAGGCAGTTTTCTGCGAAAAGCAGCTTTTGTCGAATCGTTAGTCGGTGCAATTGTTCACGACGGACATTTTCGTCTGATTTATGCTGTTCCGGCGTGTTAGCGTCGATTCATCCCTGGGTCGAGGCATGTGTCAGCATCGGTCAGTCCGATATTGATTTCTGCTGTTTTTTTTTGGTTGTGCAGTGTATAGCCATTGACTGTTTAGGGGTCGTGGAACCATGGCCAACCCCGTTGAAAAGCATTGCGGTAAGCAAGGCTGAATATCTGTATGTATCACTCTCGCGTGTCTCAAAAACTACGAGTCTGAATTTCACACATTTTTGTGTATGTTGCCTACGGCTGTCGTTCGGTTTTGTTCTATGACAGCAGTATGCTATGTACTTCCAGCTTTGTGGATAACGTCATGTCTGTAAGAAACGGCCGGGCAAGGCGTCAAGAATACAGCGTGTTCCAAAAATACTCGCCGCCGCCGATCGATCTATCATATTCACCAGATAGATAGATAGATAGATAAGCTTATTTCTATAGCGCCTATAAATTCAAAAGAGTCATTAAGCGCTTCAGATGGTCCCAATGTGCACCCCCCATTTTATGTATGCATGGTTTCTTAGACCTACGAGTCCACTCCGAAAACGGTATCCTGATCTCTTCATCCGTTTATGCAGGATACCGATGTGACCAGCTCGCAGACCACGCTACTCCGTCTGTAGCTGTAGACCGCATCTCTGCTATGCGTGCGACGCCGTCTAAAACCGGTCACTTCGCCGCCAAACGAATTTTGGTGCATTTTAAGCATAGATTTGCACCGTTTCGATTGCTTGATGACGAATAATTTCCTGTGTTTATTGTCCATCAAAAGAAAGTTTCCGTGATATATTTGTAACTCATTGTCCCGGCGAAAAAAATTTTAGAGCACACAATTTGGCAGCCGTTTGGGGGAAATGTAAGGTTTTTTTTGGGGGAGGGGATCCAACAAAAAGATGCTTGGAATAACACTGATCGCGATTCGCGAAGCAATGGTATGCACTGACCCAGAGGACTGCATGGTCATCGTATTCAGATTCAGTCGACTCTTGCCGACGATGACCGCCGTCGTCAACCAATGATGACCACGGGTCGCAGCAAGGCGGGATGGGCGGCTGCAGGATGTGGCTCGTCATAACTCAACGCTGGCGACGACGGGTCATTGTATAAGCGGCGAGGCGGGTGGTCTCCGGTCGAGATTACGCGCCAGTAGGTCGCTCGCGTGGCCAGGGAGCTTTGAGCCGCCGGTCTCCGCCCGTCGACAAAAGCCGGTCGCGATTAAACTGTCACTGACCGATGAGCGCGCCTCATTTGATTCATTACCGGACCGGCGGACCACCCGCGTCGCCGACGCCGAAATAATATTATTAGGACGACGCGCGCGGCTAACAATAACGCGTGTCGACGCACGATCGATGACGTCACCGAGACGGGACGACGAACGTCGATCGGCGTGCCCAACGATAATCAATTCTGCGCACGGCGTGTGCTCGCCCCACTGCCCTGGACTTGCGTCGGGTCAAAACGTTCCCGCTACCAAACGCGGCTCTACCCCAATCGAAAACTACCTCGAGACTGAACGCCCGCATCGCTGTCAGAAATAGAAATCGTTCTAACTTGAATCAGTCAACTCTTGCTGGTAGCCTGATACTGAAACAAGATGCCTATACGCTCTTCGGTCGTCTCAATTACGCATACGTAGCGTGTCGATTTTTAAAGTGTCGAAAATACAGAAACAAGAAGAACATTTTGCGTAAACAACGAGATCATTGCATGGTAGTTTACACACCCCCTGTGTGGTGGTTCTGAGGGTGACTGTTTGGTTTCTATGGTTTTATGAACTGCTGTAATGTACTTATGTTCATATTGTAGTTAGGCGCACTAGAATAGAAATCTGCAGATGGTGATGATGATGGCGTGATGTGATACATCTGGAAACTGCAAAGTCTCGAGACTCGAGTTCGTTTTGCCAAGGTCTCGATCCGTCTCGCGAGATTTCTAAAAAGGTCTTGACAGCAACACTGGTGAAACGTGCCGCTAAATGTCTTATTAGAATTTTTACGTACATATTATTACGTTGTCATAAACTGTTGGCGGTGTTAGCCTACATTTGAGAAGTTTTATCGTGGGGGCGTTTTGGTTTGAGGGTGTTTTGTGCTGGGGGCGTCTTGAACCCAATTCCGGCGGAGTGGAAGGCGCGGCGCGGCGGGGTTGTTCCGGTACGTTGCGACCGTTATGGAGAGACGCGTGTCCGAGTGCTATTGTGAGTCGCGGTGAATGACGACACGAGGATGCCCTCGAGACCGCGACCGAGACCGCGACCGACAGCAGCGCGATCCGTACGCGTACGGCAAAATTACGTACGCGTAGGCTACGTTACGTACGTTCGAGTACGCTTCAGAAAGAAACGCACGCTTATGGTACGCGTACGTTTCAGTGATTACACGCTTTGCGTAGTTGGATGCCTTTTGCCCAAAGCTCATAGTAAATATTACATAAGTAGACATTAAATAAGTTAGTAAATATAATTTGTGAACGCGCGCAGTGGTCAGTAAAAGCCGAATCTGAGGCTTTAGCTGTAACACTTACTGTAAATGTTAGCATAGCTTACCGAAAATTTGCCGGAATAACACCGCACGAGTTCGTCAGTTTAGCGAAACCAGTAACAGATATTAATACAGGTGAAAGAATTGTGGAATGTACAGTACAAATTATTTTGTATAGCGTACGTTTAACGTAACGTTTAAAATAACGTAAGCATATGGTACGTAGATACGTTTCTGCTAGTACGTATACGTATTACAAAACTCCACGTCGCTTCGCTCCGTGCCGGCTTGACGCTGATGATATAATGGGCCAGTTGTCATGGGTAATGTAGGCAATAACAGCGTCAGCAGTTATCGCCTGCATGCATACCGTACGCCCCTGGTATAGCGCATCGTAAACGGCTGTCATTTGTCCGGATGCCGAAAGGCTGACGCCACACCCGTCTGTTATCTGTGCGGAGTTGCTATGGGGCAACCATATTCAACCAATGACGGGCCGACTTGCTATACACCCTAGCAACACAACGGTTAAGACATAGATGCTCATAGAGCTATGACTGCCAGTGTATTATGACGCGGTCCTGCGCCGCTCGCTAACTCGCTGAGTGATTATTCAACGTCCGAGTTCCGCCGCCGCCGCTGCTGCCACTGCTGCTGCTGCTGCAACTGATGATGACGAGCGGCGGTAAGATGCTGTGCGGGTCACAGTGCAAGGGTCGAGAGGTCAAGATGAAGATGAGGCTGCGTCACTGCTTATTAGGCCTATCTGCGCGCCTTATTGACTCCATGTTGCTTCAGCGAGAGCGCAAGGCCGGATGCATTTTGCACATGTTTTGTTTTCTTTTTTTTCTGGAATCTCTTTTTCCGACCTCAGTTATAACCGACATTCTCGAAACTTTCACACACCGTGGCTCTACACTGAAAAGTTGCTATGCCAGTTTCCTCAGTCTTTCGAAAATAAATGCGAGACAATTGCTATAAATTTTTCTGAGATCACTTTTACGCGTTCAATACGCCGGGACGGGTGTAGGCCTATTATTGGATAACTTATACGGGAGGCCGACATTCGACGCTGATTTGTGAACCGAGCATGGAGACCCGTTCAATTTGTCCCAGTCGGCTGATTGGTAGCGCAAATCAACGCCTCCGACGGTCCGAATTGGATAATACTAATGCAATCTTGGAAGACTGCAGCGCCGGCGAAACGAAGACGAACGTCGAAGTAAACACAGCTACACAGCCGAGGCCAGACTGTCTTCGCTATTGCGAGAGTGCAACGGACTGACTGTTGAGTGTTTCGACCATCACCGCCCACCTACCTCCGAGCATTCGCGTCACGCGCCTGGGCGTACGTTCAATGTCGACGAATTTCTGCGTGGAACTTCAACGTCACTGGCGGCCGCAGATGCCAGCAACTGCAGCAAGCACGTCGGTCGAGTGCGAAAGTCTCGCTTTAAAGCCCCGCTTTGTTTTTTTCGCATTAAGTTGCGGAGGCGTACAAATTACTGCCGTTGTATGGCGCTGCATGCTGATTGTTTGGTATAGTTCGTAGCACGTAGCCAGACTTCTACTGTGCGGGAACAAAAAAAGTAAAATGGAGCCTGGAAACGGCTGTGAATGCACGGCTACGAGGCAAGACGAAGGCACGGTCGGTCGGCTGAAAGCAGATGTGAATTCCATATTGTCATCAAATACAGCGGCTGGTATTTTCTGTGTCTGTCGAGTTGTTTGTGTTAAAGTGGTCGGCGCCATCTCGATTGAGGGTTTGCTGTGATAACAGAAACAAAAGCAAATAAAGTAGTTTTTAAAATGCTGTACGGTAGTGTTTGCCATAAAAGATTAACAATTAAAAAAACCTTTTTGGTTTGCTTCTGTTAATCTATCTTGCACCGTGAATGACTGAATAACAGTTGTAAGCTTGTGTATAATCCAGGCTCCGCGCTGCTGTAGATTATGATAGGCCTATTTCAAGTTATCAACAGACTGATAATTATGATGACAGCAGCTTTGTGCGCGTGTGGTATGTTGGACACGTCAGCGGGTGGCGACGTCGACGAGTTCTGCGAGGGCGAGACCTTCACAGCTCGCTGCCGCTCTCACGACGAGGTCGTTGTGATGACGTCGGCGCACTACGGGCGCATGCGGCTCGGACGCTGCCTGGCCGTCAACTACGGCAACCTCGGCTGCCAGCTGGACGTCCGGCGCCAGTTCGACGCCTGGTGCTCGGGCCGCAGGACGTGCGACGTCCGCGTGTCGTCCATCATCGACAGTCTGCCCGACCCCGACGCCTTCCCGTGCACGCGCGACTTCCGTGGTTACCTCGAGGCCAGCTACACCTGCGTCAAAGGTCCGCAGACTTGCTCGCTACCGAATTATTAACCCAGCGTTTATTGGCATTGCCCGCATAGTATGCCGAACAGGTCTATGTATCGGTATGGTGTCCGTCCGTCCGTCTGTCGTAGCATGGGCCCACAGCAGCAAACTCGCTGCTGCAGGTTTGCTGCTGTGGGCCCGGCGGGCAGGAAATATCGATCGATTGCTGCGCGGCCGGCGCTTAGCAGCAGCGGCGTGCGGCGGACAAATGCGGGCTGTGCCACGTTGTCGGCCTACGTAGGAAGCCGAACACAGACTCGTTGTTGTTATTACTACCATTACAGACGATTGTCGTGGTGTTTGTGCGTGGTCAGTGGTGTCGCGGAACAAGGAGGACTGTCGTCGGTCGGGCTCGGTGGTGGTGCCGGTCCACTCGGCCAGAGACCCGCAGTACCTGGCGAGCGTGGTGACCGAGGAGACCGACTGCGGCTCGCTCGACACGCCGTGGAGCCTGCGAGCTCCACCCGGACAGACCATCCACGTCCACCTGATGAACTTCCAGACCGCCGCCCTCCACCCCACGCCCGCCGACACCCAGCACCAAGTACCGCGAGTCTGCCAGGTACTGCAACGCGTTCTCTAATGTCTGTCTTTTAGTGCCGGTTTGGTTTGGGGTTGAGACGCATGGGTCGACATGACGGCCTTCTCTGTTGGCCAGAGTGTCTCGGTTAATCAGTGGTAAAACTGTTCTGCGTTGGCTCAGAACCACCACGCAGGGTGTGTGTTAGCTCCCATGCAGTGACCTCGTTTTTTTCTCGCAAAATGTCCCACATGTTTATGTTTTTTCGACACTTCGTAAATCGACATGCTACGTACGCGTAATTGAGACGATCGAAGAGCGTATAGGCATCTCGTTTGTTTCGGGATCAGGCTACCAGCTTAGAAAAGCAGTAACGAGCTTTTATTTCAGTGCAGCATTTGGTTGTGATATCGTTCAATTTCAGTTTACACTAAAATAAAAAAAAACTAGTTTGAGATATGAGTCACTGCAGTTGCATATTTAACAAGTCTGTGTACAGCTTCCTACATCAAATGTCAACGTGGCACTGTCCGCATTTGCTGTTGCGCACCATGCTACGGCGCCGCTGCTGCTGAGTGTCGGGCAGCAATTGATCAATATCTCCTGTATCTCCTGTCCGCTGGGCGCTCAGCAGCAAACCGGTAGCAGCGGCGTGCTGTGGCGAATGATGGGAGAGACGGGCAAACAGAGGGACGCCCGACCGTTACATAGACACTGCTCCGCATACTGTGCGGCAGTGCCGAAAATATGGAAACAAATGAAGAAATTCTAAAAAAGGAGTAAGTCTTTCTTTATTTCCAGACAAATGGCGTATATGTGGCTGTGTAATTCTGTAGCGTACATGCATTTTTCCGCAAAAATTGCCAGTGTCGCTGTAGTTCGCACTTCGCCGTCACCGTCATGGCACACTGAGCAGTGTCGTCGGTTGTCACGGTAACTGATTGTGTCACCTGGCAGGTGTACGCGGTGATCAAGGAGAAGTGGTCGAGTCGCCCAGGTGAGACGATCTGCGCCTCGTCACGGCGCGACGAACTCGTTTACTCGTCGCTGTCCAACATCGTCGAGATCCGCGTCGTCGCCGCGCGCTCCAACGACTACTTCGTCATGAAAATCGAAGGTACACAGCGAGCATGTCGAGGTTAATTTCTGTCTGCGTCGGACAGCAAGGCCGACAAGAACGCTAACAGCTGCCCTAAAACGTTTAATAAAACAGTTACTGGCTACATATTCTATCACACACGTAAAATATTACAAACAAACAAGAAAACTAGAAAAATCAATCTTTTCAATGCTATTCCTAAAAACATTCAAAGATGTAAAATGCATGCACCATTGCGTTGCTGTTGTTGCTGCGTGACTCGCAGACAGAGAGACGGCGTGTGTTGTCAGTGGCGTATTTAGGATTTTGTGAAGGGGGGGGGGGCAGAGCCAAAGACGCGAGGTTCGAGGCGCCGGAGGCGCCAATGGGGTAGAGTGTGGGGAGGGGGTGTCCC
>Ga0126332_10000919_pt1 | contig 10175 bp, 11 predicted proteins | sample InaspJWI42metaG_FD_94482 | JGI IMG/M metagenome (GOLD analysis project Ga0126332, IMG submission 94482) | Marine gutless worms symbiont microbial communities from Oahu, Hawaii - Inanidrilus sp. 2 OAHU.JWI-42 metaG | ecosystem: Host-associated > Annelida > Digestive system > Unclassified...
ATTTTGGTGACCATCGGTTAAGGGGTTTTTGGGTGGCGGGGGGTCAAATTTCCCCATCTCCCATTGACTTTCATCGTCGCCCTTACAACACTCTCGCACTACCGTGCGAGCGTGTGATTATTTCTTTTTTTAACGATTTCTGTCAGGCTTATTATCTCGACGTCAACTGGACGGATTGTCAAGCGGTTTTCATCGGTTCAGCTGTGGCTGTAGATGAACGATCTGAACCTCGATTTTCGAATTTTCAAGGGACGTTGCCATGACAACCAACTTTCGTAACTCCAAAACGACGCGAGATAGGCACATGGTCCCGTCCCGGGAAAAGAAAATGTAGGAAATTTTGTCTTCTGTCGAGTGGCACCATCCGTAATGACCTCGGGTGACCCTGAGAGCCAAAACTTCTTCCGGTTTGTACTACTCCTTCGGGTCCGATCTGCTCAAAAAGTACGCGATCGACCTTCGCCGTTTTTTTCTCCAGCTACTAGGCCAACCGGCGTAGATGATTCCTGCGAAATTGGGTCGCTATCCCTCAAGGGACGTTGACATGGGAACTAATTTTCGTTATTTTCGAACATTTTTCGCCGGAGCGGACACTGTTTTTGTATTGCTCAGTCTTCATTCGTTCGATTTGTTGCATAGTAGTGGACTTGTCGTAGACTCGTTTCGGATTGTCGAATTGTTGCGGACTTGTTGGGGATTTGTTGTGCAGCTTGTCGTGGAGTCGTTTTAGGCATTCGATTTGTTGCGGACAAGTTGTGGACTTTTTTACTAATTTGTTACAAACACTACGATTCCAAAAATCGAACTAATGGAATCTGAGCATTACACGCCAGTAGATGTGTCACGTGTGCCATACACAAGCGGCGGCCTGTCTGGCCATCAATTCGCGATACACAGCTGGCGGACGAGGGAGATTTGTTTACGACGCACTTGTAGACCAAATTTTTACCGCGTGACGCTATATGCTATGCATTCGAGCTACATAATTTTTTGACACGCCGTATCTCGGATACGGCTTGAGATAGGCATATACTTCCGTTGGAACAAAAAACAGGAAATTACGTCTTCTATCCAATGGCACCATTTTTAATGACCTTCGTCGGTCCATCCATGCGGCCTATTGCTACAGACATGCAGCAGTGGCGTGGTCGGTGCATCCATGCGGCCTATTGCTACAGACGCGCAGCAGTGGCGTGGTCGGTCGGTCTGGACGCTGTCGGGTAACAGTCTTAAGCAAACTGTTTACACCCATCGTGCCTCTGTTCACCAAGCAGCGAAATTGGTAGCAACATTCTTAAGGGTTGCGAGGGTAACTGCAGGCCTGGCGTAAAGTAATGGCAGCCTACCGGCGCTACCGCCGGGTTTATGACTCACGTCACCTGAAGGCTGACTGCCAAGAACGGGGATCAGCTCCAGAACCCTGCGCTCGGCAGTTGAGTATGGGCTACCTTTTTTACCTAATCACAGCTAACGTCTTTTACGTGTTTGTGTCTTCATAATTTTCTCTTCGTTTTTACCGCGCGATGCTATGCATCCGCGGTACTAGCCATGGCCTTGTGTCACTCTGTCCCTCCGTCTGTCTGTCCGTCCGTCCGTCAGTCACAAGTCGGAGTTCTACTAAAACGGCTAAACGTAGGATCACACAGACAACACTACACGATAGTCCAGGGACTCTAGTTTCATGAAGCCAAAGATCTCCGCGAAATTCGACCGGGGTCATCCCCTACGGGGGCGCCAAATGCAGGTGGGGTGGGTCAAAATCGTCGACTTTCCACAAATAATCGGCTATATCTCGAAAACGGTACAAAACAGACGCATTGTTTCTATTAAAGTCGAATAGGAAGTCGTATGCGCTCTATCGAATGGTGACATTGCCGATGACCTTGAGTGCCCCCTAACTGCCCCAAACTACCCCATTTCCTGCATTTTGCACCGCCATTCATAGCGTCGTAACGGGTGAACCTAGAGACTTCAAATTTGGTACATTGACTTACCATAGCAAGTCCCACACTGTCGATAAAAAATATTCCCTGAAAGGGGCGTGGTCAGGGTCAGGCGAACCGCTTTAGAATTTTACACCCCGTGTAATTCTCCGCAACGGCCAAAGCTAGAGACTTCAAATTTTGTACACGGGTCGGACATGCAAAGTCTTAGTCTTGTGATGAGTGTTTCCTAAGTGGGCGTGGTCAGGGTCATGTGAGCAATTTCTACATTGTGGACTTAGAAAATTTCGTCACTGCAAGTTGTCGGTATACAGGTGATATACACAACTCGACCGTCGTCGGTTTGTTAATGACACATTGCCTCCAACTAAACCTCCAACTTAATACCATCGGTTTGGTCAGGACTTATCGTATAAGTAGTTTCTGCACTGTTGCGTGGTAATTGGCAAGATTACTACTGACAAGACGCATCGCGCGGTCCCTCGGCATTAGCTGAGCTTCTTGTTATAGTCTCTGTGTGTTTTTTAAAACTCTTATTTCTAAACTTCGCACTAGCTGTTGACTGCTGTATCAACTATCTGTACTTGTATGAACCAGTAATGCTAAGCACTGAACCCTGTTTGCACTAGACACTGCTTATGAGTGGTTTAAGGTATCTGTAAGTGCAGTTTTCTGCTTTGATATCTTACAGTTTAGCGTTAGCGTTAATTTTCACGTTAGCGTCTTTCACTCCACACTTAAGATTTCTATTGGCAAATGGTTTCCCTGCATACTGCTGGACTATCTCTGTGAATTGTCTTAAGTCGGATTTTCACTCTTAATTGATTTTTGTCTAATTGTTCTAAAAACAAATAATGAACAAGAAAGAACACAAATAAACAAACCCAAGACAGAAATACAGCATTGAACAGCCATGAGACAGAAAGCAAAAGCAACAGAATGCTGAATGCATAGCGTTGCCTGTGTGATGGATTAAAATTGCATGGCTATCTTACAGCTTTTCTGATCAACTGGCTTTCAACAGTGGGCCTATCACGCAGATGCTGTCGCTGCTCGAGTGTTCCTCGTTCTGGTGTGAAGTAGCACTCAAGAGACATTGCAGTCATCACACTTGCGACCACACCTCGGCCTCATTTGTTGCGGCTGGCTTTTCTAGGTGTAAATCGCACTGTGTTATCGGAGGCGTCTCCAATGACTCGTGGCGTCGACGCAGATTGCGTCCGTTGGGATTTTTTTTCATTTCTTCCATGCCGATAAGACGTGGTTTCGTCGCGTATTGTCGTACACGCAAAAGTCGCGATTGCGTAGGCGTACAATGTATGTGAAACAGTCGTGATGTTTTCTCGGCAATTTTCAGATGTTTGGATGACTTTTCGCAAAGAGCGGAAATGTGATGAACCACAAGACACTTTGCGTCATGCTGCATATGTAGCCTACAATATTGGCTGAAGTGCTCTGTCTTATAATCGCATATTTAGTCGGTTCGATTCACGGCCACTCTTTTTTGTCCGCTGAGAAGTTGGTCAATCAGCGCATACTTCGTACAGCAGAGTGTGCCTCATACCATCGTGCGCAGCGTTATAATTAGGCCTACTTGACCGCCACAATAATTATTTTGCCAGACCGCATGATGTTATAACCCTACACCGTATCTCGGTCGAAATGAGGCCAGAATTTTAATTCTATGAATTGTGAAGTCGTTCTGTTCATTATAATTGGCTATATTCGTTACTTGCGGGAATGCCTATAAAAATAACAAGGTGATTAAAACGTTTACTGAAAACGGATCGTCCGGTCGAAATCTCATTTTCGTTCTAAAAGTAAGTCTTCTTTTGTTCTTACGTTGTGGTTTGAGTCAGAATTCTGTTCCGTGAGGCACCGGGCTGAAGAGAATCCGTTAGGCCTACGTTGTGCTTAGGGCGTTTCTTTGTCTGTTTACAGCAAACATGTGACGACGACGGCGATGTCTGAAGCGGCCGGCGACGACCAAACGTGGACGATGATGTGGTCGACTGACCGTGCTCGAGCGACCAACTCGACCACGTCGACGCCCGTCGACCTGGAGATGTTGTTCGGACCGCGGCGCTTCGAGCTGTACAAGGTGGTGCCGATCACCGTCGTCTACGTGCTCTACATACGGCAGCGATTTCTTATCGGCGAAAGATAAACCCAATTTTATGCCCTCGGAACCGTGTTTCTTGGCGGCTACTAACGATTTTTTTGTTGAGAATGACTTCTTTGGATTTCACAATGTAGTATGGTTACATTTTGACGTGTGACGGGCATTTTAAAAACACTTGCGCCAAATTTGTTCGGAGTTCCGCTTGCGATCACCGTCGTGTACGCGGTCATCTTCGTGACGGGCGTGGTCGGCAACGTCTGTACGGCGGACGCACTCAGCTCCTGCTGGTCCTTGTCTGCGACGCGTCAGTACCAGTCTTCGATGTCGTCGTCAATCGTCTGTGCCACGTCTGCACGGCGGACGTACTCAGCTCCTGCTGGTCCTTGTCTGCGACGCGTCAGTACCAGTCTTCGATGCCGTCGTCGATCGTCTGTGCCACGTCTGTACGGCGGTCGTCATCTGCCGCAACAAGTACATGCACACCGCCACCAACTACTACCTCTGCAACCTCGTCATCTCCGACCTGCTCTTCCTCGCTCTCGGGCTGCCTGTCGAAACCTACTCGTTCTGGTCGGCGTACCACCGCGAAGTCGACAGTTATACAACCATGAAGTTGACAGTAAAACCCATCAACCCTCGCAAAGTGAAATATTGAATGTTGAACATGAGATCGTTGTGGATAAGGTTTTTCTGCCAGGCGTACCCACACTCGAACAGCTGTAAAATTGGCGGGATATCAGTCTCAGAGGTACGAAGATACGAAGAGCTGACACCAGTCTCGATGCCGCGGCAAAGGATCAAAGCGGCCAACCGTGGCAGAGTCAAAGATTGAAGGTTGAACACAACGGAGTAGATAGGACACGTCTGGTCGGCGTACCCGTGGATATTTGGTGAGACGTTCTGCGTGGTGCGGACGATGGCCGCCGAGACGTCGACCAACGCGTCCATTCTCACCATCACCGCGTTCACCGTCGAGCGGTACGTCGCCATCTGCCACCCCATGCGCGCCAAGACCATGTCCACCAGCCCGGTCAAGACCATGTCCAGTCTGTCACGAGACCAGTCATGTTAGCAGGACCATTTTGCAAAACCAACACCAACACCACAGACCCCGAGACCACAATGTCACCTACGTAGCAAAGCATCGCTAACATCACAGCTGACACAACAAAGAAAGAAACAGTAACCATTGTGACACTTGTAGGTGATAATGGCGAAAATGATTTTAAGCCATTAAACGATGGAATAGTGAAAGAACAGTGATGTTATCAAGACCATTTTGCAAGACCAAGATCAAGACTCTCGAGACCGCCCGGAGGTGGTTTCGTGGCCCCTCGCAACCAAGAGGACAACTACAACAGTGATTAGGACCGATGTCCAGCCTGTCGCGGGCCGTCAAGACGATAGTCGTGGTCTGGGTCGTCGCCGGCGGCTGCTCGATCCCGATCTGGATCCAGTTCGGCGTCATCTACCAGCTGGACGCCGACGGACGTGCCATCTCCGAGTCGGCGCTCTGCAGCATCCGTCCGGACATGGCGCACCTCCAGCACTTCTTCCCGGCGTCTTCTCCGTGCGGCCTATTGCTACACATGCAGCGTGGTCTGTTTGTCTATATGTGTGTGTGTGACCTGCAGAACGGCTGAACCGATCGAGATGTCGTTTGGTGTGTGGACTCGGGTGGTGGTCCCAGGCAACCATCGCGCACCTGCAGCATTTCTTCCCGGCGTCGAGCGTCGTCTTCTTCATCATCCCGATGATCGTCATCAGCGTCCTGTACGCGCTGATCGCCTGCTCCATACGGCGCTCGGCGCTCGAGCGCGGCGCCGGCGACAACTTGGTCGGCGACGAAGACGGTTCCAGAGGGACTGGCGGCGGCAGCCGGTGGCGACGACGTCAGCGCGGCAACAACCAGGTGCTGCGGATGGAGATAGGGCGCGTCGCGCAGCAGACTCGCGCCAGGCTCGCCGTTCTCAAGATGCTTGGTATGTAGCCGACTCACTTCGACTAACGTAGCAAGTGGTCAAAGTAATCTTACATAAGGCCGCATCGCCGCCGCGCACGGATTGCACAATCGCTGTCGCCAGACGGCGCAAATATGCACACCCATCTTATGTTTTTTGTGCCAACACGAGTCTGCGCCCAATCGTCATCTCGTTCGATTCAAGTGTATTCACCGGTCAGCTCAACACAGAGACACAGAAACAGACACAGAGACCACGGAACGTCGGACATGATAGCAACGGGCATCATCTATGCAATTCATGCGAAGCTGCCTAAAAACGTCATTTCACCTTGACTTTGGGGGGGATTCCCTTCCCCTCCCTTTCCGTCCCCTTCCTCCTCCCTTCCCTTCCCCTTAGAAGTAGGCCCCTTCCCTCCCTCCCCTTATAAGTAGGCCTCCTCCCCCCTTCCCTTCCGTCCTCCCCCTTAGAAGTAGACCCCCATTGCGGCCACGAGGTCTGGGAGCGCATAAACTCTCCCAGCGGGTCTGGGCGGAGCCCGGCCGCCAAACGTATTTTGATGCATTTTAGGCATAAATTTGTACCCTTTTGATTGCTTAACGACGAATAATTTCCCGAGTTTATTGTCCATTAAAAGAAAGTTTCCGTGATATATTTGTAATTCAATGTCCCGGCCAAAAAAGATTTAGAGCACACAATTTGGCAGCCGTTTGGGGGGGGGAATTGTAAGTTTTTTTTTGGGGGGGGTGGGAATTCTCCTCCAAAAGATGCCTGGAACAAACACTGTTCCACGGCCACATGGGCCGTTGGAGCGGCGCTGATCTCCGTTTCTGTAACTCTCAGCAGGTGCGGCGATACGACGGATGAATGTAGAGACCGCGTGATGTGCCTTTCTGCGTCACAGCTTATCGTTTTCGGCTAGTCGAATTTTGTTTCGGCGGCTGAACCAAGAAAAAAATTCGGTTAAGCCGGCTTAGCCGATTTTTTGGCGGCGACGGCTAGCCGAAAATTTTTTCGGCGGCGGCGGCGATGGCGGCGGCTTAGGGCTCTAGGCAGTTACATGCAGTCTGTTGAACAGTGACATTCCCGTAATACTGAATGGCTCCGTTAATTTTATAGCCACCATTATGGTAAATGTTGGGACCATTCTTTCTCTTTGGAACGTGTGAGGGCAGTCGTTTCCAAGATAGTACCCATAATTGTTAAAGATGACGAGCCACTCCTAAAAGGCGTGTGGTCAGCGTCGCCCAATGTTTTTGTCAGTAAGAAAGGTATAGAAATAGGAATAGAGACAGAGTTGCAATAGAAGACTTACATGAAACCACGTGAGAACTACAGAATGACCTCTGCGATTCAAATTCCGCAGCTGAAAACATTTCAGTATATGCTAGCGCATATGCCTACACTGTTATAAAAACGATAAGGGCGCATACTTATAGTCACATAGCCTATTTCTTAGTTACGAAGATACCACTACAAAACTATAAAATATCCTCTTAGCTAGTGTAGCTATGGTCATACAATGTAGATGCACGAAAATATTTTTATTTTTTTTTTCGGAATATAAGACATTTAATCTATCTTCGCGCAAGCATGAGCTTTTTGAGCCCCTTCTAAATTTTATTACTTTCTTACTTCGCAGATGGTGGTGTAGGATAAAGACAAATGAAAAATAAGTAAAAGATTAAAGTGTCAAAAAATGACAAGGGTCATAGCGCGGGCATTTTACAGCCATGGGGAGGTCTGCCACTCTGCCGGTAGCAATGACTGTCCAATCGCTGCGATGAGATCACCGGAAACGATAACGGGGTATGCATAACAAGGTGTGTTATTGTCTCGTATTTCGAATCCAGCGCAGCAGTTGCACTTCTTATCGTACGCTGCCATCTACAGAATGGCACGCGAACCCGATTCTGTGGATAAAAATGGTACAGGTAGCCTATACTCGAATTCCGAGCGTAGGGTTCTTGAGCTGATCCCAGTTCTTGGCAGTCAGCCAGCAGGTGATGTGAGTCATAAACCCGGCGGTAGGCTGCCATTACTTTTTGCCAGGCCTGCAGTTATGCCCCGCAACCCTTAAGAGGGCTGCTACCAGTTTTGCTGCTTGGTGAACAGAGGCACAATGGGTGTGAACAGTTTGCCTAAGACAGTTACCCAACAGCGTCGCGACTGCGATTTGAACCCGGGCCCTTCTGCGCCTGAGTCCAGCACGCTAACCACTTGGCTACCGAGCCATCCTGTGGACAGAAGCAGATAAAACCAGCAAAAAATGGTTGCCACGGCGACGTTCCTTGAGGGATCGAAACATTGACTACAGATCGTTCATCGGCAGCCATAGTTCTACCAACCCTGCAAAATTGGTGAAGATTGGTCCGGTAGATGTTGAAACAATTAGTTTGACAGAAATAGTCAAAAATAAATATGAATCAAAGACAAACCACCTTCGGCTACGCAGTCCGGGTGGGCTAATTATTATGCCATGAATATGAAACGCGTGCTCCAGCTGAATAATGTCTGTCAACCGCCTGTGGTTTTAGAGGTAAGTCTATAGACATAATCTAGCGAAATAACCACTGTGGCACTGCACTTTTTAAATGCAAATGTCGATTCCTTGAACGCGCTGTGTAAAGGAAAACCTATAACACAGAACTAAACTAAAGTACAGAGCATATAATACATAACATCCCTGTTATTACAACATGAATACGATATGTGTAGTGCAAATAAATCACATATTAGCACGGTATTTGTTAGATAGCGAGATTATTCGTTCGTAAATTTTCAGCTGACATTCAGTGGCACGCCTGCAAAATAGATCAATGACAGTGATAAGCACTCTTGTTAGCTGTCAATCATTTTTGTCAATCCTATCTTCTAACACAAGGCAACGCAACACTCCGATAGTATCAGTGTCACTGATGATACATTGACTGTCTCGCAAATCAGCTGTCTTATGTCGCATTCAGTATATATGGATGGGTTTGTCGTTTAATTCATGTGTAGAACTAGAAACGTTTATTAAATGTTTGCATGCGGTATGACCTCCAGTAACAAAACGCAAGTGGTTCTCAGTCCTGGTGGCAGTATTATAGTAAGTAACGGCCTGTAGCTGCATTAGAGGCTGTGCTAGGCTGTGACTTGGTCGAATCTTAATTTATAGATATATAGGGACCGACTTTACTGATCGCCGCTACTGATGTTACTTGTTCTGTGACTTTCTCATTACATTACTTAGATTTACTTCGCTTATGCACAAATTCGCATTTGCATTTTTAAAACATTATTTTGGAAAACAACAATACGATACACTGTTATTGTCGTTCGAAGGACGAACAAAAAGACAGGCTGCAACGCGCAACGGAGCCTTCAGTGGGAGGGCCCATAGTAGGCCCGTAGTTACTTACTATGACTGCATGACATTCAGTGGCACGCCTACGAAATAGATCAATCAGAGTTGTCCATGGGTTGGGTTGACCCATGGGTTGGGTCGGGTTGGGTCGAGATTTTTCAGTTTTTGGTGGGTTGGGTTGGGTTGGGTCCACTATAGCAAAAGTACTAAAAATTTGAAAGGATTATTTTAATGCATTTAAAGCACGGTTAGATAACATTTGGTTGCACGAAGCAGTTAAATTTGATTTTATGGCCGATCTGACAGGTACCGGACACTGATAAGAAGGAGTAATAAAGTGATAATGTTAGCCAATGACAGTCTGTATTGGATTGGGTCGGGTTGGGTCCAAATTTTTTCACTTGTAGTGGGCTGGGTTGGGTTGGGTTGGGTCAGTCAGCTGATGGGTTGGGTTGGGTCGGGTCACACAAAATGGACCCATGGACAACTCTGAGATCAACAGCAGTGACAAGCATAGGCCCATAGTTACTTACTATAATACTGCCAATCTTTCGTTAGCCTCCAATATTTCAACCATCTTCTTGTTTTGTCGCATAACGTTATTCTTTTTGGAATAAATTGGCAGTGAGTTCGATTCCATTGTTAACACTAGAGGGAACGTACTCTCTTGACAGTAAAGATCCCCGCGAAAGCGAAATTCGCGCCCACCTGCGTCCGTAATTCTCTGTTGAGTGAGTTGAGTTGAGAATGTATTACTTATTTATTATGCGTCAAGTGATTTGTTGGTTTGTTTACATTGG
>Ga0126332_10000920_pt1 | contig 10173 bp, 4 predicted proteins | sample InaspJWI42metaG_FD_94482 | JGI IMG/M metagenome (GOLD analysis project Ga0126332, IMG submission 94482) | Marine gutless worms symbiont microbial communities from Oahu, Hawaii - Inanidrilus sp. 2 OAHU.JWI-42 metaG | ecosystem: Host-associated > Annelida > Digestive system > Unclassified | place...
AAAATCTTCCCTGAAATGGGCGTGGTCAGGGTCAAATAACCCATTTTAGAATTTTACACCCCATGTAATATCTCCGCAACGGCTAACGCTAGAGACTTCAGATTTCTTACACGTGTCGGCCATGTGAAGTCTTAGTCTTGTGATGAGTGAGTGCTCCCTAAGTGGGCGTGTTTACTGTCATTTACTGAAACCCATTACTTCATCAAAGGCTGACACTTTGTTAAAGCAAAACAAGTCCCATTCTAAACAATGCCAGATTAACCGTATTTGAGGGGCCCCTGACCACACACAATGTGGGCCTTTTATGGTATGCTGACCGAGGTAAAAAAGGTAAAGTTTATCCATACTCGTTACTGAGCGTTGGGCCTGGAGCTGATCCCGGTTTACAGGCAGTCAGCCCGCAGGTCACGTGAAGTGAATCATGCCATAGACCTGGCAGTAGGTTGCCATTACTTTCTGCCAGGCCTGCAGTTACCTCCGTAGCTTTCACCACATGGCGCTACCTGTAAACGGCTGCACACATCTGATTCCAGCTTACTACTCATTTATCGACCCAGAAAGGATGAAAGGCTGAGTTGGCACAGTTGGCTGAACTGTAGCGGATAGTTTACACACATTAGTGGTCACCCATCAGCTGCAGGTCGAGTGCAGGACAGGGAAAGATCGCCAGTCAGAGACCAACGTTCTACCACTGTGCCACGCCAGCAACTATATGCTGACCGAGATAGTTGTAAATATCAAGAGAAAAATTTTACACTGTTTCGAACTAATGTCTTGCAATGTTCCTCCACTCGTTTTGAGAAACAGTGAACAGAAGCCTCGTTCTTGGGTTATGTCATTCTAGGTTTATATCCTGAGTCTGTTTGCATCTTTGTATCATTATTTTGTGTGCATGTGATTTTTTTGTGTCATCTGTCTAGTGTTTTTGATAACTGAATAAAGAAAATAAAGATTTGGGCCATCTGTGCTGTGATGACTGTGTAGGCTGTTTATCGTTTATCGATTGTTGAATATGTTTACAAAGTTGCACAGAGAGATTTAATTGTGACACCATGATCGTGTTGGGTGTATCAGCTATTCACAAGCAATCTGGTTACACGTTCGGCGAGTGCCGACCATGCTGCTGATGCAGACCGTAGTGTTGGTGATGCTGAATACACCCGTGTTGGCGCCACGGCTGAACGAGAGGTGTTCGACCCTTCAGAGAGTACGTTTATTTTGGTGCAGTTTTCTGTTTGCATGATAGTGTCATGTTATGAGTGGTGTGACATTTACATTGTAAATGTCACACCATTTACATGTGATACATTTTACAGCAAGTTCTAGAAACTTAGTTGCTTAAATACCAATACCAGTTTTGATGTCTGTACACTTACAAGACAAGCTTCAGTTGCTGATGGCAGAGATATGAGCTTCTTGTTGGCAGAAAGTAGAAAACATTTTCTGTAATTATTAGCAAACATTCTCTGGCTAGCTTAGATGTGTGATTGTAACTGGTTCATTAAATTACTGCCAGTAAGGAATTAAACAGTAAAGCCATTTAACTGCCCTTTTCCAGGACTACCCAGGTGAGCCGGTAACAGAAAGGTAAAACCAATCTGGATTGCTTATTCCTGAAGCAAGAGACAGAGAGTGGCAGTGGCGTCAACTGGGCCATATACAAGTCTGCACCTCACTCCAGACAGATAACCATACCAGCACCCTACCACTCAGTTTTTTTACAGGCCGGATGCCCTTCCTGCTGCCCAGCCAACAGCGTCAAAGTACTGAAGGGAACAAAAAAAACGTTAATGTAAAATTATTTGATTTTTACTGAATAGTATGCTACTGAAATTGCCTTCAGTGCTTTGACACTGTTGGTTGGGCCGCAGGAAGGGCATCCAGCCTGTAAAAAACTGAGCGGTGGAGTGCTGGCATGGTTATCTGCCCGGAGCAAGGTGCAGACTTGCATATACCCAGCTGATGCCACTGCTACTCACTGTCTCTTGCTTCAGTAAAATCCAGATTGGTTTTACCTTTTTGGTACTGGTCCCCCGGGTAGTCCCAGACAAAGGGCTGTTAAACGTGTGTGTGTATGTGTTTGTGTGAGTATGCTACTGATGCATATTGGCAGTAGGTATGTTGTAATCTGTAATGAGAAATTGTAGTCTGTCACATTCTAGGTCACATTTTACTTACACAGCAGGCCAGTTACAAAGTTGACTAGTTTCATCACTTGACTTCACTATGACCATATATCAATAATTTTAATGCCCAAAATTTGTGACACAAAGCAACCGTTGGTGTTGGTAATGTTGCTATTAGAGCCAGTTTGTGTGATTTCTATATATGAACAAGGCTTATTTTTTCAGTGAAAACAAGTGAGCAATTAATATTAGTTATTCGTATTTTATACTACATTTGTTTGAAGTTGTTCCTTCTTGCTAAGCCTATCGCTAGATGAAGCAGATTCAGTGTGCTGTTTTGTTAATGGATCATGATTATGACAGAGTTTTCAATTCTCACGTGACAACTATTTGTGTGTTGCAGCGAATGACATGCCGGAGCTTGCCCCAGCTATGCAGGAAGCCTACGGAATGCCAGCGTCAGTAGCACCATGTATTGTTGACGACACAGCAACGGGGCAGCCATTCGACCATGACATGTCTTCACGGGTGTCGTTTGATGCTAGTAACACAGTCGCTACAACGCCGCGGTCACGACCAAGCCATGCCTCACCAGTCCATCGGACGCCATCACATTTGCCGCATGCATCTCCAGTCACATCTCCGGGCCAACAGTTCATTCCGTCTCTGGCTCCATACGGCGGATCGGACGACGAAAATGACGATGCAGGAGATTACAATGACGACGACGGCGGCGACGTATCTTCTGAAGCTGCTGAAGATGTCACACTAGAACCGGTAAAGTCTGATTCATTGTAAATACACGTTCACTCAATTTGATGCAATATTTTTATGCGTGCTCAAATGTAGACTTTACAGTCAGCGTTTGAATGCAAGTTAAAATATTGTATCCTATCAAAAATCTAACCTTAATCTGTTGTACAGAGAACCAGAAACACAGAACTAATGAAAAAGAAACTAAAAACGTGTGCATGTATGTAATTATTTGCAGAAGTGAATAGGTACCTGTGATCCTATTTGTCTTTGTCACTGGTGGTGGAAGGTACCTTTGTTTGTGAACAGGATAAACTCAAAAATTATGAACTGTCTTTTCATGATTTGGAGATAAGTAGAGTATGGACCTAAGAAGTATTTATTAAACTTTGTCACGTTATAGTTGGGATTTGGGGTTGTGGTTATGGATAGTACAATAGTGAGTCAGTTAATGTGAAATGTGAAGGTGAAATTGGTGGAAAACCAGTAACAGTACAGTGCAGGAATATCTAGGCTGATATATACCTGCAGCTCTGTTGATCTGTATTGACATTGTGTCGATTTCACTGTGGTGTGGTGGAGGCATGCATTCTACCAACTGCTGTTCCAACTTTTATAAATGTTTACTGTCCAATGCATTGATGTTATGAACTTAAAGTTTATCAGCTGATTGTATTGTACATTTTTAGGCCACATGCATAGTATTGATGCAGCCTATTGCTACAGGCCACATGCATAGTATAGATGCAGTCTGTTGCTACAGACAGAATGGCATGGTCTGTGTGTTGATCATGAGCTTTGCAAGAGTGGCTGAACCGATCGAGATGCCATTTGGAGAGCAGATTTGTGCAAGCCATAGATGGGGTGATCATGGTACTACCTCGCCAGTATGATGGATCAATTCTGTGTGTTATCGGAAGTATGGCTTGTCGCTACCATTACTGTAGCAACTTGTTATTGTATTGCATGCATGAAGAGCAAAGATGCGTCTCGTTGCTATAGATGTAGCGTGGTCTGTGTGTCTGTCTGTCTGTCTGTCTGTCTGGTCACAACCATGAGCTCTACAAAAACGGTTAAACCAAATTGAGGTGCCATTTGGGCTGCAGACTCGGGTGGACCCAGGGAACCATGTATTAGGTGGGATCCCCAAGGATGAGGGGCAGTTTTGGGGGCACCCCTGTGATGTGCCCTTTCGTCAGCATTCTTTGAACACTTGTTACTAATTCAGAGGAGGAAAGTGGGTGTACATTAAAGCCGTCGATGTGGTTGTAGGTTGACGAGAGTACAGAGCCAGTGGAGGAAGGTAAAGAGGCGGAGGCTGAGGAGCAGCGATGGAACAAACGCTCACAACAGATGCTCGTCGCACTCAGTCGATACTTACATCGCCACGAGCATGTCACGTTCAAACAAATGGCGCCGCCGTCTTCCGCTCACAGCCGGAAACAGGCGGCTGCAAAATTTTACACGTTTCTTGTGCTGAAGAAAATGGAGGCGGTACATGTCTCACAGGACAGAGAGTATGGTGACATTATGATATCGCGCGGAACGAAGTTCGAGGATATGCTTGCATAATGCTGAGTCCATTGTGAACAGTGTCAAAGTTTGTTAAATGAAACGCAGTGTACAATACTTGTGCAGTAGTTCGTTTGTCATTGATCATGTTCATATAAATATTGTCTCGGCTGTTACAGAGTGCGAGACAGTTGTGAGTCTTGGGGTGGGTGAATGTTGGTTAATAATTTTTAAAAATAGTTTTAACTGTGTATCACGGAAATTTTAGCAAATATTTGCTAGGATGCAGTTTACTGGCAATAGGAAGTCAGATGTGGGCTATAATTGTAGCTGTCACACTGAAGGACATTTTAAGATAACTGTAGTGCACGTTAAAGAAGTAGTAATGTCTGGGAGGAAGGTACAAAAATTTTAATATATCTGGTAGAAGTTTAATCAGTTCACATTTCAGGTGGTCTGTGATTGACTCTTTTAGTGAGTGCATTGTGCTAATGGTGCATTTTAGTTGATAGCAGGCTCGTTAATATGTTGTGTGTTGACAAGGAGCACAGCATTTTAAGTTGGTTTTCTTCGCTGTAAGAACTTCTCAGAGGTGTAAGTGCATTTTGATTAGTTATGTAGGAACTGATTGAAATTGGTTAAGCCAGCAAGACTTTTATTGACAGTAATTTGTGAACTAAGAGCAGAAATGTTGCAGTTTTGTTTCAGGATATTGAACTTGGAGCTGTTTCAAAGGTTTTTTAGTCTGCATTGGCACTGGGTGAAGTAACTGCTTTGTGCAGTTACTGAGTTACTTTTGACTACATTATCTATGCACTTGCAGACAACCAGAAATGGTCATTTGTAAGAAATGACAGCAGTTTCCAAATTCAGCTTTTTGTTTGCAAGTTCCCAGTTTTATTTCTATTTTGTGTTGTACAGTATTGAAAATTTGTCGTTTCTTATTTATTGAAGGTTATTATTTTTGTAGCATATGTTGTTTGTAATTATGTTTTATTGTCAACTTTTAAACATTTGCCATGCATATATTAATATAGTTAGGGACCAACCTAATTTGCACTTTCACGGTCATCCACTATTCTGTGAAATTTACTCGTCTTATTTAGAAATGTACATTTGTGTTGATTTTCATGAAATCCACCGATTTTGCTGGAATTTCAACACGTAGTTTCAATTTTGAAGGTCTCCAAAATTTCATCCTCACATTTCTATGCTGTCTGTCATTTGTAACATGCCATTTATCAGCACACTGATGACTGATAAGCTATGAGTGATAACTAATTTGCTGTGTTAAATAAAAAAAAGTCTTACTTAAAAGTTAGGCTTTTTTGAAATTTCCACAAATTTTTCCAAGTATAATTTAGCATATTTCGAAAATTCACCATGAATAAATAGCATGTTTTGTCTGGTGAATCAGGTTGATCCCTAAATATAGTGTTTTATTAATGAGTCATGCAAACGTTTCTAAAGGTTTCTTTTGCTAGTAACCTTTGATTGTTTAGAAACTCTCCTTTACTCAGTTCTGTCATAAAAATATTTTGACAATTTATGTATATCGTTTTGTTTATGCTTTTATATGATTTTGGAAAGAGTTAATCATACAGTTAATATATGGAAGATCTTAAGATCATGTAACATCAGAATACAATTGATTTGTTTTGTTTATTATTGAGAACTTTGGTGCAGGAAGGTATTAAATTGTATTTTCATGTTTGAGGAAAGTGCTTTTAGAACTTTATCTGTAAAATTGGCTATTTGTTATGCTGCCACCCTTCCCTTAGATGGGGCCGCCAGAGGCATAATGTTTTGTGGTTGTCCGTCCATCTGTGCGTGTGTGTGTCCCCGGGTGGAGGTATTCTCTGGTCGACTTGCCGTCGACTTTTGTTTGCTTTTATTTTATCAGTGAGTATAACTTTGTAATATGATACTTGGATGTATACTAGTGAGAAAATTTCAATTTGTGTATTAAAAACTAGAGCGGTTGCAGTGGATCTGGGGACTCACTGCAATATAGGCTCGAATAGGGCATGCTGCTCCCTTGCGAGTAATCACTGACCCTAACACCTAACATGTGACCCTAGCTTTAATATCCACATTTTAGGATTTTAACAACATACCAATGAAGTTTACTTACTTAGCCTACTTATCACAAGGATTTTTTTCTACTACTAGCAATCAGTGAACATGGTGTTGTGTCTATGATAAAACGCATGTCTTCTGCGTATCATAGTGCCCAAACCGTACATTCCCCATCAAATCTCGCATACAAAAGGCACATCCTTGGGATGTTGACTAACCCCCGAAATGATTTCTATCGCCCAAAATCGTGCCATTTGAGCTTTACAGTGATAACAAGCACCCCACCCAAAATACCGCTTCTGGAGGCAGTTTTCTGGGGCTTGCAGAACCCCTACGTAGAATTTAGGAAATTTCTCACAGGTGTACGCTGTGGCACACTGATTCACGTCTATTCTTTCAAACATGGTCAAAATCGGTGTAGGATAAGCGTTCGAAAGGCCGCGTTATATTAGTGACAGAAAGAAAAACAAAATACGTTTTGGCGCCGTTTGGTGGAACCCCTGGGGGTGATTTCCGCAAATTTTTTTTATGTGAGTGCACTGTGGTCCCACAGTTATATTTCAGGTTTCATCCAACTCTGTTCAGGTTTGGGGAGTTATAACTGAAAAACCCTTCCATGACCCCCGAAGTGAAAACAATATAGGCTTCTTCAAATAGTCACCGTTAATGTCTTTACTGTGCATGGTATCATCTCTTAAAGCCATGATGTCTTGATGACGATTTTGACCTTCAGGCAATGCTGTCATTATTCGATTTGTTAGAGTATTTGGTGAACATTGTCTTCTTTGTGTTAACATGAAGTTTCTCACATTTTGTCTATTTGATATATTAAACAGTACAGTTTCACTAACATTCTGATGTCAGTTAGTATCACCTTCTTGCACTGAAATTTTCATTGCTGTGAGTTCTGCGTGATGCGTGACTAATGGGCAGCATAGGTATTGTGGTCTGTATTAGTTTGCCAACGCGTACATAGTGTACAGAAGCCGCTGAGAAGTATGCCACAAGCACTGTCTCTGCTTAGATGCTGCAGACGTTGATTTGTTGTACCGTTAATGTCAGTCTGGATCTTAGTTTACCATGTAGTAGTGCCCGATGGTGTACACCGTGAAAACATGTACATATTTGTTAATTGTTTAGTTGTTGTACAGAAGTATGATACAAAGTTTTGTCTGCATTTATGAAGAGATTAATATGTGGCACTTTGCCGTCTTGCTGTTTGTGGCATTAACCAGTCACGTATCTGTACAGCATCTCGTGAATTTCATTTCTCATAAATCGATATTTTATTATTTTGATCACTTTGAATTTAATGAATATAATACTAGACAGCAACAGCAGTTCTTTAATAGAAGAATATGGCATTTACTCTGAGTTTAAGACAAACCTTCAAGTTCTGACAGAAATATGACTGCATAAATGGATATGCGCATTACCAATTAGGCCTACGTAACTGGCCAACAGGCCAAGCCAGCAGTAAACTTATTCATTTAGCCAATATTGGTAAAATAAAACCAGCTACCAAAGGTTTATGTGGCAGAACAGCATTCGCTACATCTGCTAGCAAGAAGCTATGCTACCACAGACGGACCGCGTAACGCGGTGTCAGTGAAAATCTTGTCAACTGCTGGACAACTGTAGAAACAAGTTGTACAACAAATCCACCACAAATCAAACTAATGGACTTAGAGGGTTACAGTTGACCGTTATGTAGTAAACAGGAACGACTCGTCGAAAAGGTGTTGTCAACAAGCTCGACCGTCAACGAGTCGTCGCGAACGCGATCGACTTGACGTGACGACAGAGTTTGCGACAGGTAAGTACCGTTATTTTTGGAGGTACCGAATTTCCTCATAATACCGTGTGGGATAGATGGAAGGAAGCCAGCTAAAAACCAGCTCGATTCGTCCAGTCGTTTCGATGGAACACCGACTCGTGACAGACACGGACGGTAAAACCGTGTTTGTCAGGTCACGTAGCGAAAGCGGAGAGATATTCCATGACGTTCTTGTTTTATGGGGTTCACGGTTCAGCTGACTTGTAGCGACGGACGTGACACCGGTCTGGAGACTCCGTCACTGCCTGTAGGCCTACAAGTTTCATGAATAGAGCGGTGAACGCATCCACACTGAAAATCATGTTGCTCCGGAGCTGAACATGCACGACTCGGGTATTGAAAACGCTTAGGAAAAATCTTTGTAATCGTTACTGTCGTTTACATCGGATTCGGAAAGCATCTGAGATTATGCAGCATCCAGAAACAAGTTGTTTACAGTACTGACAGCGAAAGACCGCATCGCTGCTGCCACCTACCGAATAAAGTTGAGAATATCGACTGCACGCCGGATATTCTTTATACTTTACAACTGACTGGGAGATCCCCCCTCCAAATAAATTTCCCATACCCTCTGATGATTCGGGCTCCCAAAATGTGGTTGTGGGGGCCCACTTGAGTGCATACCCCAAATGGCACCTCGATTGGTTCATCCGTTTTTGTGGGGCTTACGGACGGTAGTGACCAACACTATTAATTCTGTTGATTGAATTTTGAAACCCGTCAGTATTTAGCGAAGTCGCAGCAATAGGAAAGGGTAAGGGCCCATTAAAGTGTAGACAATACAGATATGACTATAGTGTAGAGTGTAGACATCGGTAAGCGACCGGCCAGAGCCTTCGGCCGTCGCTGGCTGGTTTGCAATAGTTAACTCGTAAAAATTTAAGTTCAAGTGGATAATTCGAATGATATGACAGCACAGCGACGACAATGCGATCTCTAGACATAGCCTGTCGGATTATCGGGTTAATGCGGTCGGCGCTATAGAGCGGCGTCGGGCCTGCGGCGTCGGAGCAGCAAGCATTTATAGATCAGCGAGCGAGCGGCCGGCGCCCGGCTCAACTCAGCTGCTGCGGGTTTGTTTGAGTTGCTGCTGCAGCTGCGCGCTCGGCCGAGCAGCATCCGCGGCAGAGATGATGCGAGCTAGAAGAACAGCAGCTATAGGAGCGAGGCTCGCCGGGCTCGTGCGGCGCCCGCGCTCCGCAGCATGTGCTTCCGACTGAATCTGCCGGCGTCCTGCTCCGAACGCACCATCTCGCATCTCTCTCGCCCAGGCGTCGTTCTGTTCATACAGATTGCCGCTATAGCTTGTAATTTCTCGCATCACTGGCTATTTGCCGCGTTTTTGCCAGCTCGAGGTAAGCGGCACCGAACTATCTTTGAGTATTTTGCATTGATTGAATATTTAGTCACTGGCCAATTTGTTTAAAAGTAAACACCGTGGTCGCTTCCTAGCTGGCCTATAGAACATTATTTCGTTTATGTATTTGTCAAGGCATTCACTGCAGCATCTGCATCATGACTGCATGTCTATATTAGCATACTGGGAAGTTTTCCACGTGATATTGTCTCAGTAAAAACTTTAGTTTGCCGATTTTCTCGTAAAGTCTATCAAAACCAGGCAATGAAACTATAGGCGTATTGCTAACTACAGTCGTATTGACATTTACATGCAAATCCACGCACGCCTTTCACCCATCTGACTAACCCATCCTTTGAACATTGACCTCAGGGTCAGTGCATTTACCAGGGCCGCATTAAGCATCTGGTGGGCCCTACGCACTTCACCATACCGGGGCCCCAATCCCTCTGTTGATAGACGGGTAAGATGGATGCGTAGGGCCCCCGGCTGGCAAGGGGCCCCCGACG
>Ga0126332_10000921_pt1 | contig 10164 bp, 5 predicted proteins | sample InaspJWI42metaG_FD_94482 | JGI IMG/M metagenome (GOLD analysis project Ga0126332, IMG submission 94482) | Marine gutless worms symbiont microbial communities from Oahu, Hawaii - Inanidrilus sp. 2 OAHU.JWI-42 metaG | ecosystem: Host-associated > Annelida > Digestive system > Unclassified | place...
CAAGGTAAAGTAAAGGGGTTTGTAGATCGTAGCCATGAATGGGGGTGGGAAGGGAGCGATGATTGTGGAAGAGCAACGGTACAGGAAAGCGGTTTATCAAAATGAAGCCGGCATGGCACGAAGTGCCATGGCGGCTTGTAATTGTTTGTAGTTTATTGTAGATTGGTACGGTATGGAGATGTTGTAGGTGACAGTGTTGAGGAGAACTCCAGTGTCTTCTCACTAATCCGAATGCGCTGGTTGCCATCAGCAAGGGCATGCAGGCAGTAATACTTTGCACCAACAAAATGCTCCAGTTCTTAACTTGAGGCTCCAGCTAATGCAGGTTGACCTCTGTAATGGCCGTAAAATGGTGGTGGTTGTTGTTGTTTACTGTAGATTGGTGCAGATTGGTTGGTTGTCACTTTCCTTTTCTGACTGTAAATTGTCCATGCAGTGACTCTGGTCATTGCAGACACTTCATTTGTTCATTTATTTGGAATGGCAGCAGTGTGCAGTTGTTTACGCTGTATATACTTACAACAGTGCAGAAGTTGCTGCCGATAGTTCATTCGCAGTCTTCTTCGCGGTTGTGAGATATTGTGCATTGTTCATCGTTGTCATCACTCACTCATTACAGCCGACCAACTTGTCTATTTTTATCTTGATGCTGAGAATGCTGTGATACTAGGCAATGTGTATAGTATTATAACTTGTATAAGGTTGTGTTTGTATGCTGCTAGAACTCAATGGAGGCATTGATTCATCACTTTAAGCTTTTCTCTGAAGGTTTCCAGATACCGCCTGGAACAACGTACACTGTTGTTGAAGCTCCGAAGGTGCGTGGCATTGACTTCATTACAGCATTGATATGCCACTGACCACTTGATGATCTTCTTGGACTTCTAGCTTTTGTCAGATTGCTCAGTTTGAGTTCTTTTTAGTACCTTTGCTGCATAATAATAAATATGTTATATCCATGTGGTCTTGCTTCTTTGGTCTCAGGATAAATGCTTGTTTTGCTAAACCATAAATTATAGACAGCACATTTTAGCCCTAAGTTATATACACTTTACTCTTCATAAAATCATTGATATGACAGTTATAAGCATAAACACCATACTCTTTCTGTGGCCCGACCCACAGTGTCAAAAAGTACCTGCATTAGGTGCTTATTGGTAGACTACTTACATTGTAAAATGTGTAGCTACATGCAGGCCTAATTATTTGTGTGATTTTTGCGCTTATTGGAGTTAACATTTCAGAACTGTGCTGTGCATTGAATTACTTGATTTGCCAGTGAATGCTGTTGGACTGCGCAGGGTGAGTTTGGTGTATACTTGGTTTCTGATGGGTCCAGTCGACCTTACCGGTGCAAGATAAAGGCTCCAGGCTTTATTCATTTGGTATGTTGCTGATCTTTGTTTTCTCTCGTTTCCTTTTCATTTTTTTCTACTGCAACCTCGTTTTTCCATAAAGTTGCTGTGACACTTCCGATACTATTTTGATATTGCAAGACAACATTCTACTTCATATTGCTGTACATTGTTTCATGGTTTTTAGTAAATTACAGTGTTAATTAATACTATTGTTTTTAGTCTTCTAGCATACACACCACATTAGCTCAGATTCGGCCCTCTGGCTGACCATGCGTGCATTATAAATGCTTTTATTGTATTGTATTGCATTAGATGCTTTCGTGGTTGTTCTGTGAACTCATAGTCAATGTGGACCATTCAGGCCACTCATTTTTCTCCTCTCTTCCATGTTGGTTGTCAGATGATCAGCCTGTGGCAAAGTGCAGGCACCAGTCTGTGATGTTATCGAGTGTGCCCGAATAGTTGCAGCTTTCTTTGCTTTATCACTTTGACTGTGATACGATCAGGCTTTTTAACGATATTTCAAAAAAGTGTCAGCAATATTTTATACTGATACTGGTCTCAAAAGTATCGCTGATACTGATAATGATACTACAAAAGTATTGCTAATGCAGTATCGCTCTAGCCAGCGATACCAATGTTAGGCTTTATATTAGCTCCTATACTTAAGTAATCTTCTGTAGTTAGATGCTTTGCAGTTGTGCACTGTATACATTTATAATTGACATTGACTTAAGTAGTTGAAGCTTTCTTATGGCTTTGTAGTGATCAACGATCAGGATATGATTTTCTAAGAAAAAATTATTGGTGGCCATGTAGATAATATTGTCATGTAACTGTGTCTGCTGTATATGTGTGCTAAACATTGCAGTGTAAATGTTCAGCATTGAATGTTTCTGATGTTGTGATGACTTTTTGTAGTCTCAGGTTGAGAAAATGTCTCGTGGTTTCATGCTGGCTGATCTCGTCTCCATTATTGGTAATATTTCTGCAATTAAAATTTATTTCAAGTAGGCCTAGTTATTCCTTCTCCACCTGTTTTTTGCAGGCTTCTGGCCCCACGTGGCCCTAGTGTTACGAGAATAGGCCCATCAGTTCAGATAATGGCTTTCGTGGTAGTACAGTGGCCATACAGTAACAGTGCAGTGGGATGTGGCAAATTTTGACCCCCACACTTTGGAAACCAATTTGATGAAGCTTACTTATAACTGCCATCTGTGGACCACCATTGTGGGATATGTTTAGCTTCATTTTCTACAACTTACAAATCTGGATGGCAATCAATCACAGGTTTTGCATTTTTATTTCTGTTTACTTGTGTTATTGCGTGCCTTCAGTGCTTTGACGCTGTTGGTTGGGCGGCAGGAAGGGCATCCGGCCTGTAAAAATTGAGTGGTGGGGTGCTGGTGTGGTTATCTGTCTGGAGCAAGGTGCAGACTTGCATATGGCCCAGCTGATGCCACTGCCACTCACTGTCTCTTGCTAGTTGCTTCAGTAAAATCCAGATTGGTTTTACCTTTCTGGTACCAGCTCACCTGGGTAGTCCCGGAAAAGGGCCGTTAAACGGGTGTGTGTGTTTACTTATGTTATTGGCAGCCATCTCAAGTTCGTTGCCCATTGTTGCCTTTTGGTTAAGGCACGACTATATTGAATGTGGCTGTGATGTGGTTTGTTTTGCTAGGATCGCTGGACATTGTATTTGGCGAAGTGGACAGATAGTGATTTCACAGTCAGATGTAGCTTCATACACCAGTATCATATGACAGGACTGTTTGTACAAATATTGCGTGAACAGATTCTTTCTCTTGTGGATAATTGTCACTCATTTCAGTCCTGTAAAATACATTGTGTTTTCCATCAGTCTTTGGATTGTTTATCACCCCAGGATTTAACCTAACTTCTGCTACTCCATATGATTTTTATTCCTCTGCCACCCATCCTATGAGTGACAGTGGAGGCTGTTATGTTTTTGATCTGTCCATCCGTCTGTGTGTGCATGCATGCTGACGGAGGCACTCTCTGACTGGCTGCCGTTGACTTCTAGTTGGTAAATGCAGTAAGATGAATACTGAATAGATAGTTAGATTGCTGCAGAACAGTTGTTTTGTGGATAATCATTTTGACATTGTTCTGCAAACTTGTGGTAGATAGGAACCTCTTGGATTACTGATAATGTGGCATTTGTTGTAGTGTATATTATGTCATTGCCTGCCTGTATATTTATGTATATAATTTGTTGCATGTAAAAAGTTCGGCATTGATTATCGAATCAGAATGGCAGCTATAGGTGCAGTGTTTGTGTGCCATTTCTGTTCCTGGTCGAGTCAAAGCGTGGCTAGATGACGTACTATTGTGATTAACATAATAGATCGTGCCTGACTGTTACTGGTATACACTTAGATCGTCCTGTGCACAGCATGTAGTCACACGTACAAAATACTATTATTACTGATACTAAGATTACATGAAGTAAACTGGTTAAATGCATGGCTGTAAAGTTAACCGCCTCCCCAGGAGTTCAAGCAACTTCAAAGCTTTAAAAAAAGTTTTATTCACACTCTTCTGTTTGTTCTGCTACCGCATGGGCGCCAGTCCCCATTGGGCATATGACACCATTTCCCTTAGTAAATAATTCAGTAAACCAAATATAATTATGAACGTGCACGATGGTCAGCAGAAGCCAAATCTTTGAGATGTGTAGACTATGTCTAACCTATGTCATACAGAAGGTGAGCGCCCTCCCACCAACTGTGGGTCTGGGAGGAGTAGGCCTCTGTGCTCTTCAGTTGAGGTCCGGGGCTCTGAAGAACCTAACCCCCTGACTGAACAAAATATTTACATCTCGAAGTAACAATACACCCAATTAGCTGATATTTGATTCTTGAACAAGGCTGTTGTACAAAAAGAACAGCTGTAAATCTGTCAGGTTAACAACGTGGCATAGAAATTGAGTTTATTTTGCAATGGGCGATACTGAAGAAAAAACGACGCTAAACTCTTGGTGGGATGTTTAAATATGAGTGTTGCAAATTTACCAGTGAGTCTCTCAGTAAAGAATTGTGAAAATCGGTGATATTTGGGGAAGTTACAGGCTAGAGTTTCCGTGTCTTGTTTTTTGACTCGCGGTGTAGAAGTCGAAAGGAAAAGCATTAATAGAGCCGTAGATTTTAGCCACTGTACACAGTCCGGGTGGAACAGACAGAGTGGGGTGTAGTGTAACGCAGAAAGTAACGGGTAGATTTTCCATGAAATTTGAGAGAATTGAGAAACTAGGTTAGCCTGTTGTCAGGATGGTGTTAGCGATATTGCGGTAACGACAATGTCGGAGTGGTGCACTCTGAGTGCCGTCTAGATTGATTTAATTATGGGACGTAAACGGTGCAGATGTAGTAGGCCTACAGTTGCTGCCTGGACCTACTTAACCTGCGAATTTCCACGAATTTATTAATAAAACTTATTTCGTAAGTACACATCAAAGCCCATGGATGTACTTCGTCCCGCCCCCTGGAGGCAGACAACTTAACTACACCGCAATAAATGGCAAGTTTTGGATGTTTGCTGAAATATTACTGAGGCTTCTTTACAGCCCATGAACTGAACTGAAAAAGTCGACCCAGTTGCTCGATGCGTTCATTGGTCACGCACGTCAGCGTCACGACTACTTCGTATTGATTGGCTGCGTCGAAATTTGGACGGTTAGTTCTCGACATCTGCAATTCTGTATTCTAATGCGGCTGTTCACGCTGGAGTTCGCGAATTGCAGTAAAGTTCATTTGCTGCCAACAAGCCTTTACAGGTTATGCATTCGTGTCAAGTACCTCTTTTGTTGGTAGGCTATCATGTCGCATCGTTTTGTGACAGTCATAATGTAGTCCTTCATTCTGTACCAACGTTCCGCGTTTTTATATGCTAAAACTAGTTGTTTGACTTCTGTTATAACTTCAATCAAACACGGTAGGCCTATTTTGTTTTTGTTGTCGTCGTCGTCGTTGTATTCTTTCAGTCAAACAATACGAATAAAATAATTATTATTTTATTCGTTTATCATTTCGTCAATTTTACACTGTGTGTGTTGCAGATAGATAAAAGCCTAGTTTTCTTGCTGTTTAACTGACAATGCATACAGCGAATCGATTAACAGTATCGAAAATCTTTTTTAAGAACCGCCGTTGCCAAATGCCGAGCAGGCTGTGACAGTAACGGTATCACCTAGGCCTATATAAGCGATGCACCGAGAACGAAAGCGACCGGGCAGATGCGTAAATTCACAATGATGACACCGTTGAAGATTCTGCTGCAGCCGCTGCTGCTGCTGTTGCTGCTAACCACGGTTTTTTCTCGTGAAGACTGGAGACCGCAGGGTAGATTCGGCAAACGCCGAGGAGGTTCAACTTCCGAGTTCCGTTACCCGTACGAGTTTGTGCCGCAACAGTCGACGATCAGAGGTGAGATTTTAGACAGCGTTTAACCGACGATGTTGCTGTGGAACAGTGGGTTTGGGGGATCCGGAGTGGACTCCAACCTAAGAAATAGTTTCTTTGGGCCCACATCGCAGACGGCACCTCGGTCGGTTTATCCGTTTTTGCGTGACTCACGGTCGTGACCAGCAGACACACAGACAATGGTATAACAGGCCGTTTCTCGTGGCACGCATGGGATTGCATAGACGTAGGTCTAACGCTACTGCGTAAAATGTGCAAATTTATATTTTAAGAAAAACGACGAGAGGTAAGCTTAACCGTGAAAACCAATACAGTATACAATTATTCAAGGCAATATTAAACAGTTGCGACGGCGAATATGGTCTTTCGTTTTTTTTACAATTTGAACCACAGTATAGTTTGTCCTTTAATTATCATACAAGTGCATTAATTTTCGAATTTAGGCGACAGAGTTTCCTGGATGACAGTGAGACATGGTCCTTGTCGACTAAAGCTGTCAAGACTGTTTGCTTCAGAGACTATAGAGTCAAATACTGTGAAGACTGTAGGCCTACGCTATTTAGCCTACAGTGAGACAAGGAAACTCTGTGAAGATAGTAACAAATGATCAAAATAATTCGACATAAAGCCAGATCGTCGCCGCGCACGGATAGTTCAACCGTATGTCCGTATTCGCCAGATGACACTATTTTCAACCCCATGTTATACATGGTTCCTTGGGCTCACACGAGTCTTCCCCAAACCTTCTCACAATCGATTCAGCCGTTCTTGCACAGTCCACCTGTGTGCCCAAGACTGCTAGCTGCTCTAACGCCAAACGAATGATGAAAATGCCTTTCTTCCACTTTTCGCCACCATCGGCCTCGTGAATCGTATATAATCTTAGTATTTTGACTTAACTATTTTAACATTTAACCTTCTAGTCGAAATCGTATGGCATACTACGTATGTCGTCATGAACATATGTACAATTTGGATGTTCTATAAATTTTTACCGCGCGACCCAATGCTGGCGCGGTATACACCTGTATGCCATGGTCATGTGTGCCTGTGTCTGTATCTGTCCGTATGTCACAAGTCGGGGTTATATCGAAACGACAGAACGATCAAAATGGTTTCTGGCTTGGTAGCTTCGTTCGACCTATTGTTATAAAAAAAATCGGGTAGCTCCAAAATAAGGCCACTTCCATCCGGAACTTTGTCGCAAACTCTGGACTTAGAAGATTTCGCCATTTCATGTCGATAGTGTGTGATCAACAACACTCGTCGACGGTCGAGCTAGTGGATCAAACCTACTACGGTCGAGATGCTGGACGAACATAGTTTACTCTAGACGTCTGTCGACTGCAATCCTCTAACTCCATTTGTTTTATTTGTTCTGGATTGGCGGTACAACTTGTTGCCTCGGTTGTGCAGCAGTTGACAAGATTTCAACCGACACAGAGCGTCGCGCGGTCCGTCTGCGGTGGCAGAGTTTCTTGTCATTCTTGCGTTGAGCACAGCCTGAACGGCACAAAAAAAACAAACCTCTAAACTGTCAACGGAGTAGATTCTTCATGTCGGGTTGCGTGCGAGCAGTACCAGGTACTTTCGCCAAAATGCATTAACGCATTTCACTTTCAGGTCCGACTCCACGGATTCCCCGCGGACTGTTTACCAATACTTCTGAACATTACTTTTTGTAGATTTTTCTCTTTTTTCACTTTTTAGTTTTTGGTTCCGTACAGTAGATTAAGCTGACTTATGTCAGCTTTAGAGCGCACGTTAAAATAGCATCTCATATCGTATCGTATGACTGACTGACTGACTGAATTTATGACTGCATCATGTGCTTGAAATACCATCAGCTCACATAAAGTAACATCGAATTTTTGGACCTCTTGACATAGCGCGTGCCAAGATGTTCATTTTGTGATTTTTCTTTTCGGGGTTACAAGCTTAAGTACTGAGTACTGTACAAATATCCGATGCGATTGAAATCGGATATTAAACGTCGTTTATACGTTACTAGTCTTGCTCACACTTAATTAGTATCGCCTGCGCAGGGTTTCGGAACTGATTCCGGTTCTTGGCAGACTCGTACTTGTAGTTTCCACGGATTAGCATGATAAAAGAAACGCGCTCGCCTCGGCTAGCTGGTTCTGCGTTAATTCGCAAAACAAAAGTCTCGAGAACAATGACATATCCATCGTCAAAAATTGCCCGAGTTCACGTTTTTCACTTTTTTCGTTAGTACTGGTGGCCGACGCATTTGAATGTGAAAGAGATAACTCCTCATAAAAGCAGCAGTGCACTCGCAATAGTGTCGACCTCACAAGCAGAGCTGCTAAAGCAGTGATCTGCCTTGCAGAAACGTAATTGTTGCTCGCACGCCAACCGTTATAGCGCGGTTTTGCACGCCAGAAGTTCTGTATCATCACTTTCTGTTCCCACCTTCTGATCACACATAGCAATAACTTATCAGCTTTTGTCTGCAGATATAATTAATTTAAGTAAGTAAATATAATTTATAAATGCTCACAATGATCAGCAAAGCCGAATCTGAGGCAAAAATGTACGGGGTGGGCCAAAATCCGTACGATATATAGGTGCAAGTTTAGTCACAGGAGGAAAATGTTCTTTTTTGGGCAAATGTCAGTGGGAAATGCAGTTTTGATCGGCGGTTGAAAAGCCGACATTACTTTAAGCAGGAAACGAGTAGCAAACTAGCAAAGCGGCCGGTGCGATCTCGAGTGAGGGTTTTTCTGGTAGTCTTGTTAACGTAAATATCATAAGCAGTGCTATTATTATTTTCACTGTAATAATGACTTCACGAAGACTTTCCGGGCATTACCATGTGTGAAGTCTGTGTGACTTTTGCATGGATATGACAACCGTATACGAAAACAGACAATTAAAATAGCAAGAGTAAGAAAGTAAGTAACAAGTGTATAGCAGTTTGCAAGGGTGCCACACCGCTACGGGAACTCACATGCCATATGGGATCACACAGTGTTACCTGCCACCCGGCAGAGGTGACATTCCCGCCCTTACCCCAGCCGAAGCTGGTACTCGATTAAGCGACCCCTGAATGATGCAAGGCTGAGTCGACCTAGTAAGAGTCACAAAATGATGTTAACTGGAAGTCATTGGCAAGCCGTTTGGAGAATGCCTTCACCCGGGCGCCGCACGCACGCACGCACATATGGACGGACAACCCGAAAACATAATGCCTTCGGTCCCGTCTCTTGTGTGGGCAGAGGTATAAATATGCGTCGCACGAAGGCACGAGCTCTTGCCACTAATTGTATACTCCGTCCCCAGCCGCGTCAGTGTCCCACGAGAATGGACGGTAGTTGCGAAGAGAGGAGACGCAAGCATGCCCGGTATTACCGTTCCCCGGGTAGGCCTACTCGCGCGATTTGCTCGAGAGATTTTACCGTTTCCGTATCCCGTGCGAAACATTGAGGTCCAGTAAATGTCACTCTATTTATACCGACAGAATGCTCGCGGGACAGCCGCCGGCATTTCAGTTACTCGGAGTGGGGGGACGATTTGGATGTTGTTCACCCCGTAAGGACGACATATGGCACAGATGGAGATGAAATTTGACGAAAATAGATCAAACGTCAACTTTCACCCGAGCGGTGGAGGGGTATAGGGAGTGGCACCCCAATATTTTACGAAAGTTTGAAGGCACGTATCCCTTGCGCGATTTTACGAATTTTTTTAAAGGATTTGTGGGCAGTTCTATGCTCAGTTAAGAACCAAATTTTGGGGATTAGCTTGAAGAATTTCAGAATTATAGGACATGCTTTCTGCGACTGGCAAGCTTCTTATTAAAACACCTATAGTTTAATTATAGGGCTAAAACTAAAAAAAGAAAAAAGTAGCCCATACTCGATTACCGAGCGCAGGGTTCCAGAACTGATCCCGGTTCTTGGCAGTCAGCCTGCAAGTGACGTGAGTCATAAACCCGGCGGTAGGCTGCCATTACTTTCCGCCAGGGCAGCAGTTACCCTCGCAACCCTTAAGAAGGCTGCTACCAATTTTGCTGATTGGTAAACAGAGACACGATGGGTGTAAACAGTTTGCCTAAGACTGTTACCCGACAGCGTTGCGACTGCGCTTTGAACCTGGACCCTTCTGCGCCTGAGTCCAGCACGCTAACCACTCGGCTACCGAGCCACCCTAAAACTAGAAGTGGCTAATTTGTGATCCTGAAAATATTTTGCCCCCTTCGTGTCCGTTGAAATGGCATGAATTGCTTTGACGAATGCATATAAGAACAAGTCTGGGTTCAGCCTCGTATCTCGGCAGTCATCATGACACTTCCCGCATTTGCTGCTGACCGCCGTAGCCCGCAATCGATCGCGCCACACGCC
>Ga0126332_10000922_pt1 | contig 10161 bp, 9 predicted proteins | sample InaspJWI42metaG_FD_94482 | JGI IMG/M metagenome (GOLD analysis project Ga0126332, IMG submission 94482) | Marine gutless worms symbiont microbial communities from Oahu, Hawaii - Inanidrilus sp. 2 OAHU.JWI-42 metaG | ecosystem: Host-associated > Annelida > Digestive system > Unclassified | place...
AGACTGACTGCGTCCAGTTTGAATTCTTTCGAATATTTCTTTCTCGTTGTCATTAATCGTTACCTCAGTTAAGTTTCATTATCTCTTAACTGGGTGGTATCAATCTATTGGACCATGTCAGCACTCTGCGGACGGGCGTCATGGCGGGTTCTCCGTGCCCGATCGACACCATGAAAAAAGTCATCGACGTGATGAATATGCACGACGTGACCATTTGTTACGGCATGACGGAAACCAGCCCGGTGAGTACCCAGACGAAGCCGCAAGACAGCATCGAACGAAAAGTCTCCACGGTCGGGTCGGTACATCCGCATGTCGAGGTCAAGATTATCGACGAACGGGGCAATACCCTGCCCAGGGGAGAGCAGGGTGAACTGTGCACGCGTGGCTATAGCGTCATGCTCGGCTACTGGGATGACGAAGCGCGGACCCGAGAAGCAATCGATTCCGAAGGCTGGATGCATACCGGCGATCTGGCCACTATGGATGAAGGCGGCTTCGTCAATATCACCGGGCGGGTCAAGGATATGATCATCCGGGGCGGTGAAAACATTTATCCCCGTGAAATCGAAGAGTATCTTTATCGCAATCCCAAGATACGGGATGTCCAGGTATTCGGCGTGCCCGATGAAAAATATGGCGAGGAAGTTTGCGCCTGGATTGTATTACAGGATCAAATGGAAATGGATGAAATTGAAGTCATCGAGTTTTGCAAAGGCCAGATAGCGCACTTCAAGATTCCTCGCCATATCCGTTTCGTGGACAGTTTCCCGATGACGGTCACCGGTAAAATTCAGAAGTTCGTCATGCGCGAAGAGATGGCGGAACGACTAAACAGGATCGAAGCGGAAACCGCCTAGCCGACTGCGGCGGCAGATATGTTTTGCGCTTTGCTGACACGCAATGATGCCAGTGCCTCGCCGGGATAACTACAGCGTCAAACCAGGTTGACACCAGTATCCTTAAGATCCGGTTTTTATCCGCTATTCGTTGTCTGACTTTATGCGGATGCGGAAGTTTGCGCGGACAGTCTTGCGTCAATCCATGAACGAAATGAACGGGCTTTGTCTTCGCCCCACAAATTCGACATTCTGGCAAGGCCGTCCTCTGACTGGTAGAGCGACCAGATCTCGGTCGCCTCGACATCATCGACCCAGGCAACGCCTGACGGCTCCAACGGCGTGATCAATATTTCCTTTTCCTTCAATAGTCCGTCCTCGACCACGATGCCTTTTTTAACCTGTATGCCTGCTGTCGGCTGGTGCAACCCCTGATTGTCGGGGAAGTTCAGTCGCTTTGCCCAAAATGGTTGGTCTCGATATCGGGTCTCCATGCGCAGAAAGTCCCTTCCCAGCCTGGCCTGACGATAGTAGGTTTCACGAATGCGTTCACCCAGATAGCGCCCGACCAGCGTTTCGCTGTCGCCACCCGGACGCTTTTCCAGAGTATTGATCGATGCGCTGGCGGCCAAGGCGCTGGAAACCGCCCAGAACATGCCGTTACCCGATAAGGGATCCATTGCGGCGGCGGCATCGCCGACCGGTATGATTCGAGGATCCGAAGCAAAGTTACCGATGACGGGCGCACAGGCGCGAATCAAAATGGAACTGAAATTACCGCCAAGGGGGCAAGCCAGTTGTTGCCGACAGGAATCGAACGCCGCCTGTAACCTGGACTGTGGCGGGCGCTTACCTTCAACGGCATCCAGCGTCGCCTGGAACCAGGCTTGCTTGCCGCCGGGGTGGGCGGCCCAGGTCCAGCCGTCGCGCAAAGGAATTACCTGGGTGAACGCCTCTCCCGGTGTGCATTGGTCGAGCCACCCGCCAATGGATACCGTAGCCGGTCCGTGGACGGACTGTCTGCCGGAGTGGGCCTTCCTGCCGCGCGCATCGATAACCCGTTTAACCCGATATTTTCTGCCCGCTGCCGTGGTGACATCAACCGACCGGTCTTTCTTGCGGTAATCCGCTGTATCCGCGACGATAGGGACGCCCTGGTTACTGAGATGGCCTCTTAACGCCGCGTCCATCAATTTTCTCTCGACCAGGAATTCATAATTGTAGTTATTACTGGCGCCATTCCAGTTGGCCAAGCGACTTACCCGGATGGGATCCGGGATTACGCCTGCGAGATCGTTGACGGCAAACCATTGCATCAATCGACTACCCATGCCTTCGAGGCGTCTCGCCGATTTGTCGGGATCGAACAATAGGATATTGAAGCCCTGTTGTTTCAATAGCAGGGCGCTGATGCAACCGGCCGGACCGCCGCCGATAACGGCCAGATCGAATGAATTAGCGACTGGAGTCATTTATTTTGAAAAACGGCATCTCCGGAATTCTAAGGCAAAGCAGGAATAGATTATTGACCGTGCCGGACAAAGCTTCTTGCTTTGTCCGAAAATGTCAAGATTCTGTTGCTTACCGCTGCAAAGATGATTAACCAAAATCAAGCGTGACCGCGTGTCCGGGCTCCTAGTCCGCGAGGCTCGGATTGTTAATCAACTTTAGGGGATATCTAATGAGAGTTGCGCGCATATATTGGGTTGCATTGCTGGCTGCGATGTCCATTGTCACGATACCTGCAACCGCCGTTGCAGCGGATCAAATGCCGCTGTTAAAGGAGAAGTGCGGCAGCTGCCACTATTCACCAGAGACAGATAGTTATACTCGACTATTCGAAGCGCGACGCACTCCCGAAGGTTGGCAGATGACGCTGCTACGGATGCGCCGCAACCACGCGGTCGAATTAAACGACCAGGAACGGCTGGACTTGGTGGCCTTCCTGTCGGAAAAGCAGGGTATTAGCGTCGCCGAAACGGCGGGTTATCGTTATGCGCTCGAACGCGAGCCGGCATCCATCGACGATGCGCCCGATGCGGCCTTGATGGAAATGTGCGGACGCTGTCACAGTTTCGCTCGTGTGGCGCTGCAGCGCCGCAGCAAGGACGACTGGTTGAAGCTGGTCCATTTTCATCTGGCAACCTGGGCTACTACCGAATACCAGGCGCTTGGACGAGATCGGGACTGGTTCGGCATCGCGACCACCACCGTCACCGACCGTCTGGCCGAACTCTATCCGCTGGGCCAGGCGCCCGCGCCCGTCACGTCGGATTTCACCGGCGAATGGGTCTTTGCCGGCCGGCAGCCGGGGGTCGGCGATTTCTGGGGCAGGATGAATGTGTCTGCCGGTAGCGGCAGTCGCTACGATGTCAAAACCACAATGGAATTCGCCAATGGCGATAGTATGCAGCAGGCGGGCAGCTCCAGGGTTTACGCCGACGGCGAATGGCGGGCAACCCTGAAGGGCGGCAGTCAATCGATTCGCCAGGTGCTCGCCTTTTCCAGCGCGGATGGTTCCATGGCCGGGCGTTGGTACATCAAGGGTCAGGATAATCTCGGTGGCCGTATGAAGGCGGTCAAGGCATCCGCGCCGACCAGTATCCAGGCGATAAGTCCCGGGTACATCAAACGCAATGCAGGTCAGCGTGTCACGATCATTGGTACCGGCCTCGATCGAGGCGCTATCGATTTCGGTAGCGGAGTGTCCGTGGATGTCGTCAGCCGCGGCCGCAACAAGATCGTCGCCGATGCGCAGGCGGCAGGCTCTGCCGAAATTGGACCACATAGCGTGACGGTGGGTTCGAGCGGACGCGGCAACCTGGTTGTCTATGACCGGGTCGATGCCGTTAAAGTGACTCCGCAAGTCGAGATTGCGCGAATTGGCGGCGGTCCGATTGAAAAACTGACTGCCCAGTTCGATGCGGTCGGATATATGGCGGGTGCGGATGGCAAGCCGGGTACGGAAGACGACATAAAGATCGGTGTGATGCCGGCAGACTGGAAGGCCGATAATTTCGATGAATACGCCGCGGCCCTGAAAGATGCCGAATTCGCGGGCTCCATCGACGGCCGCGGACTGTTTACACCAAACCTAGGCGGGCCTAATCCGAAGCGGGTCATGACGGCTAACAATGCGGGCAACATCAAGGTGACGGCGAGCGTAACGGATGGCTCGAATAGGGTCGATGGGAGTGCCCAGTTGTATGTCACCGTGCAGCGATTTATCGATGCCCAGATTCGCTAATCCAACGACCGATTGTAGTCGGAGGGAATAAGATGAGTATATACACGCTGATTCCGCATAACGCTCACGATCTGAATGTCGACGGCATGCATATGCTGATGCATGTGCCGACCACCAGCCTGTTCGAGATGGACGAAGTCAGTTCCTCGGTGCTGAACTTATTCAAGGAGAATAATAGGCTGTCGACAGGCACGGTGCTGGAACGCCTGGGGGACAAATTCGACGAGAACGAATTGAGCGAATGCTTCACGGGATTCGCCAGCTTGAACATCCTGCAAAAAAACGACATGCCGGCGCAAACGGCCGCGGTGGTGCCGGTCGAGGATGTTAATTTGAGCACCATCATTCTCAATGTGAATACCGGCTGCAATCTGTCTTGCACCTACTGTTACAAGGAAGATCTGGCAACGCCGGCCAATGGGCAAAAAATGGACTTCGCCACCGCCAGATCATCGGTCGACCTGTTATTGAAACAGGCCCGAGACCGTGATCAGGTCAATATCGTCTTCTTTGGTGGCGAACCCTTGTCCAACATGCGCCTGATCAGGGAAGTAGTCGACTATGCAACGCCTGCCGCGGCGCATCAGGGAATGTCGGTCGATTACTCGCTGACCACGAACGCCACGATGCTCAACGAGGAAATCGCCGACTGGTTGGCGCGGCATAAAGTGGCGGTGACCGTCAGTATGGATGGACCCAAGGCCTTGCATGATAAAAGCCGCCTGACCGTGGGCGGCAAGGGGACCTACGACGTTGTTGCCGCCAAAGTAAGAATGCTCTTATCGCGTTACCGTGTGCGGCCCGTCGGCGCCCGGGTGACTCTGACCGAAGGTGTAACCGATGTCATCGCGATCCACGATCACCTGATCAATGATCTCGGCTTTGCCGAGGTCGGTTTCGGCCCGGTAACTTCGGGACCTTTGTCCAGTTTTAACCTGAGCGGGGATTCACTGGCAAAGGTATTTTCGGATATGAAGCGGTTGGGCGAGCGTTATGTCGATGCGGCCGTCAAAGGCGTCAATATCGGTTTTTCCAACATGCATCAGCTGTTGTCCGATATTGCAGCCGGAACTCGAAAGGTGGTGCCCTGCGGTGCCGGCTTGGGCATGCTGGCGGTCGATAAAGAGGGTGACCTGCACCTTTGCCATCGTTTCGTAGGCTCGGATCAGCCAACCTATGGCAGCGTTGACGAGGGCATCGATGTGGAGAAGCTTTCTTCTTTCGTGGAAACCACCCAGGATCGAAGCCATTTCGGTTGTGCTACCTGCCGTATCCGGTCCCTGTGTGCCGGGGGGTGTTATCACGAATCCTATGTTCGCACCCAGGACCCTCACGCACCCGTTTATCACTACTGCGACCTGTTACGGGATTGGGTGGATTTTGGTGTGCGAAGTTATACGCGAATTATCCATGAAAACCCCGGTTATATCGAAAAGCATATTTCATCTAGGAGAAAAACGTCATGAAGCATCTGAAACCGGCCAATGCAAAGGCCAGGCTGTTTGCGGAGGCCGTTGAACAAGGCAATGAAGAAGAGGTGGTTGCCATGAATGCCCTGGTTGGCTGTACCACTACGTTTGATCCGGGGTGGGAAGTCGACGCATTCGGCGGTGTGGCCGCCTTATGCCAGCCGATGGAAGCGGACTTGTACGGTTGCACCGATCCCTGCTGGTGGCCGGCACAGGTACCCGACACAATGAGTACTTATCCGAAGTGGAACGAAGCGGTGGCCGCGCCGCAATTCGACTGGCGCAAACTGCAATCCTATTTTCCAGATGAAGATTTATAAGGGGGGATGATTCATGAACAGTAAAATCAAGCTCGTGCTATTAGGTCCCGTGCTCGGGACGCTTTGCATGGCGTCCGGTCTGGTGCAGGCCAAAGACATGATTCTGACCGCCGTCAAGCCGAACCGGATTATCATCGTGGACCCCGATTCAATGAAAATCGCCCGCGAGATCGAGGTCAAAGACGCTGGTCCGACGATCTCCACGGTAGTACCCTCGAGAGATGGTAAAAGTGTTTTTATATCGGGGCATAGGTTCGAATCCATCATCAAGATCGACCTCGACAGCGGCAAGGAGCTGATGCGGATCGAGCTGTCCGATAAAAGCGTCAAGGTCAAGGCCATGTTCGGCATGGATGTTTCGCCGGACGATTCGACCGTTGCGGTATATGAAAATCCGGTTGCAACACTGAAATCGGAGTACCGTGTGCTACCGACGCGAATCTCTTTATACAATGCCAATACGGGAGCGCTCAAGGCGCGTAGCGATGCGCCCAGGCAGATCACGGTCCTCGCGTATTCCGGGGACGGTTCCAGGCTATATGGAATGGGGCGTGCCTTGCATATCTTCGATGGCAAAACCGGAAGCAAGATCGGTGAGCACAAAACACAGGAATGGGGCCGTGCCAACTTTTATCCCCCGGATATCCTGAGCGTATGGCAGCAGTGGGAATCGGCGGGAATGTTTACCACCCCCTACTATGCTGCGCGCAGCGACATGGACCTGGCCGATCCCGCGGCTTACTGGACCGGGATTCTGCGCCTGGACCTGGATACGGGCCAGTTCAACATGATCGATGTTGAAAATACCGACGTGTTCTATTTTTCGAGTGCGGCTCACCCAAAAAACAAGAATATCGTTTATGCCGCCTATAATAATCTGACCAAATTAGACGCGGGTAGCGGTAAACCGCTAAAACGGGTCGATCTACCGCACAGTTACTATGCGACCAATATCACGACCGATGGCAAGAAGGTCATCATTGGCGGTGCGATGGGAGATATACGGATCTTCGACAGCGAGACTCTGCAGGAGTTGGGCACGATCGACATGCCGGGGGGAGCCAATATGGGATTGGCCAATTTGCGCGTCTTTCAACAATAGTTTGGCAAAGGATGAAGGTCCCACCGCGGAAGTCCGGAGGGTTTTTCGGTGAAGACTGCAATAGATGTTGTCAGGGTAGGTATTATCGATAGCGGTTGCCGAGCCGCCGGGCTTCGACGTGCCCGGGGTTTTCGGCAGCAAGGCAGTCGTGTCATCGAGGAAGCCCCCACGGTCGATCGGATTGGTCACGGCACATCTGTAGAAGAGACCGTCAGGCTCATTCACCCGCGGGTCGAATGCTATCACGCGAAGATCTTTCATGATCGGCCCGTTGCCACGCCGGTTTTGGTCGCCGCGGGCCTGTCATGGCTTAAGACGCAGGCGGTGCATGTCGTCTGCATGAGCTTGGGTTTAAAGCATGACCGGCTAGTGCTGGCGCAAGCCTGTCAGGATGCCCTGGCGGAAAACATCGTCCTGGTGGCGGCGTCGCCGACACAGGGGCCCAGGATTTATCCGGCGGCTTACCGGGGTGTCATCGCCGCTACCGGCGATGCACGCTGCGCGCTTGGGCAAATATCCCGCTTGAATCATCACGCCAAGCCGGTATATGGGAATTGGTGCGCCTCGCCGGAGCAAACCGGTTTACGGCGGGGGGGAGCCAGTATCGGTTGCGCGGTGCAAACCGGCATCATAGCCCGGATACTTGGTGAACAGGGCAGTTGCAGCCTGGCGGAATTGGAAACCATGCTGAACCGGCGCGCGATTCATCAGGGACGGGAATACCGCAATCAATCCGCTCACTCACATGCTTGATCAATGGCTGTTATTCCTGTCGAAACGCCTGCTGGGCGATACCGGGGGCGCCTGGATCGCACCGGTTCTGAGGAAATATTTTCATGCCTTGCTGTTCATCCTCGGGCTGTCTATATTTGCCGCCTGCCTCGGGCTCGCGCCCCCTTATCTGACCAAGTTACTGATCGATGACGGCTTGATGGCCAAAGACGGCGATAGCCTGATTCTCTGGGCTGCCTGTCTGTTCGCGGTCGGCTCGTTCGCCGTCGTCTTCGGCGCAATCAACAGCCTGGTCCACCTGCGCTTCTCCGCGCGCATGCTAAATGACATACGCAGCAATACGCTGCAGGCGCTGATGGTCATTCCCCCGCATCGCATATCCCGGATCAGGGTCGGCGAAATGATGACACGTCTGGACGGCGATGCCGGTGAAGTGCAGAAGTTCACCTTCGATGCCCTGCTGTCGGGTCTGGGCGCGATTCTGAGGCTCATCGGAGGGGCGGTCATGTTGATGATTCTGCAATGGCAACTGGCTTTGATTGCGATCAGCCTTGCGCCGCTTGAATTTCTTTTCCTTAAGTGGGCAAGGCCCAGGACCGAGGAACTGGCCGGCGGGGTGCGCGAGCAGCGCGGCCGGATTTCCAGCTTTCTTGCAGAAAGTATTGCCGGTCTGGGCACGATAAAGGGGCTGGGTGCGGAACAGGATCGGCTATCTTCCCTGCAGCCCGTCCAGAGAGATCACCTGCACACGATTATCCGCCAGCGCCAGTGGCTGGAACTGGTGGGTGGCATTCCCACCGTCATGACCGCGGTAACCCGCAGCCTGGTCTTGCTGGTTGGTGGATTCTGGGTGATCCGTGGGGATTGGCAACTCGGTTCGCTGATTGCTTTTCTCGCATATATGGGATTCCTGGTTGACCCCATGCGCACACTGCTGGGTTTGTATCATGCTCAAGCCAGGGTCAAGATATCCATTGGCAGAATCTCCGATCTGTTTGTCGAGCGTTGCGGAGCGACAACGGTTAAGCCTTGCTGCGTTCCCGCTACGGATCAGGCAATCGAGTTTGACAAGGTCAGCTTTACCCATGGTGCTCAGGTGTCGCCGATTTTCAAGGACTTCAGTCTGTTGATACCGCAGGGTAACAAGGTTTTGCTAAAGGCCCCCTCCGGCCTCGGCAAGTCGACTCTGCTCGGATTGCTAACCCGGTGGTATTCTCCCGTATCCGGCAGTGTCAGTATCGGCAAGTGCGACCTGTCCGGTATCGATGAGCCACAGCTCAGAAAGATTGTTTGCATGGTTTCCCAGGAAGAGTATTTTTTCAATACCAGCGTAGGCGACAACTTACGACTTGCGGATCCTCAAGCAAGTGACGCGCGGCTCTGGTCGGTATTGGAAATGGCCTGTCTTGCCGACGATCTGAAAAATTCCGCACACGGCCTGGATACACGGATTGCGGAAAAGGGGAGCGATTTTTCCGGCGGGCAGCGTCAGCGGCTAGCCATCGCCAGGGTATTATTGCGGCCGTTCAGCATATTGATACTGGATGAAAGCTTGTCGGAAATCGACGCGCTTACCGCAAACAGGATTGTTCGAAATATCGATCGGCATTTTGCTACTACAACCCGCATACTGGTCACGCACCACGGCGAGGAAAACCTGGGGCCGTTCGATCAATTGGTGGAATTGGAAACGAACGAGCTATCCGGCAATTCTTTTCTGAAGCGACTCGGCGACATACCGTACCAGCGAGAAAAGGCCCGCGTAAAAGCGGTTTGATCCGAGTATCCGAGCGTAAGCGCAATCTGGCAAAGGGGTAATCGGGTTCGGGCCAACAGGTTTATCGCGGTTGATTTGCGGCAGTCGTTCAGTATTTCCTTGAAGGTCCGCTTGCTCTCTTCCAATTTACGCCGCAAGGTTCTGCGGGACATGGCCAGGGTCCTGGCAATGCTGGTTTGGTCGAGTGCGTCCTTGCCCAGATTTCTATAAATCTCGGAAGTAATTCTTGCGCATAAATCCCTATTCTTCTCAATTTCCCTGGCCCGGGCCTGCAGACGGGAAAATGCAGCCTGGAACGCAGCGATCTGGTCGAGGGAAAGCTTGCGCTCGAGCAGGGGGGCCGGGAATGAAATACTGTTGCTATTCTGCTCATAGCGGGGCATTGACCGGATATTTGCGCTCAAAGGTGAAAACTCTTCACCCTTCATATGCTCGAAACATATATCTATCGGTACCGATTCACTAGTGTAATAGCGGTCGATGACGCCCTTGACCAATCCGAGTGTCAATAACGCATCGTTGCGGCGCGGCCAGATATTATAATCGAGTATGCGATATCACTGCTGTCCCGTTAACAAAAATAAGACGGCCTGATTCGAAGCCGATTTGATACAATGAGTTTGCGTATAACTTGTTGAATCAAAAAGGAGAATCAGGCCGTGGCACATTGTAATA
>Ga0126332_10000924_pt1 | contig 10155 bp, 2 predicted proteins | sample InaspJWI42metaG_FD_94482 | JGI IMG/M metagenome (GOLD analysis project Ga0126332, IMG submission 94482) | Marine gutless worms symbiont microbial communities from Oahu, Hawaii - Inanidrilus sp. 2 OAHU.JWI-42 metaG | ecosystem: Host-associated > Annelida > Digestive system > Unclassified | place...
AAGAGCACATACGACTTCCTATTCGACTTTAATAGAAACCATGCGTCTATCTTGTACCGTTTTTGAGATATAGCCGGTTATTTGTGGAAAGTCGCCGATTTTGACGCATCCCACCTGCATTTGGTGCCCACGTAGGGGTGACCCCGGTCGAATTTCGCGGAGATCTTTGGCTTCAGAAAACGACAGTCCCTGGGCTATCGTGTGGTGTTGTTTGTGTGATCCTACGTTTAGCCGTTTTAGTAGAACTCCGACTTGTGACGGACAGACAGACGGACGGACACACGGCCATGGCTAGTACCGCGGATGCATAGCATCGCGCGGTAAAAACGTTATTTGTCAAGAATGGCCATAAGCTGTACATCTCACAATAAAGTGCTCTATAGTTGATTTTTTCCACATAATTTAGATTATATGTCTCTTTTCACGATTACAATTTATCATGTAGTGCAGATACATTTGATTAAATCTATCATATTTTTCAGTAGAAAATTACATCTCCGGTTTTGTATATGGCAAAAACGCTAGCATACGTCAACAGGATTCACAGATAACAATACAACCTTCACCACATTTAATTCACCCAGCACCAGTACACATAAGAACTATTGCATTTCCGTCATTCAACGCTTGTGTGTTGCATGTTAAAATACGTGCATTCAATTGAACATTAAACATAAATAGTACAACGGTAGGGTGCAACAGATCAGATAATGTTTCTGTCTCACATGAAAATCGGTGCTGATGACTAGACCCCAAAGCGAGAGCGAGCTTTAACCAGCAATAAACGATTCGAGCGTGAGCGAGATTTTTCCTGTGAGCGGGCGACAGTTCAAACAAGCAAGTGGAAACGAGCGAAATCGCGACGTGACTTGAGAGATAGGTGGGCTGTGTTCACTCGTAAATTGGAACTACAAAAACTGCCCTCAACCAAGGATCTAGGTCAGACTGACCACGCTCTTGCACCCACACGCCATGTACTGTGCCGCGTCCGCTGGCCTCGGTATCAGTTTACTTCAGTTCGTGCGCTGTGAACAAGAATACATATTATTGGATATCGCGGCTATTGCAGTACACATAAGAACTATTGCATAAGAACTAACACTGGCTCACAGCCCACATGGCAGCAGGTACTACCATGGTGGATTCTGTTGGGTTGAACACGGGCGTGTCGGCGGTATTGGACCGGAGTTGCAGCATCTGGTAGCATACTGGGCTACAGAAAAGGTGTTACAGTTAGGCCTGTAGCAGGGGCGCCCACAGGATTTTTTCCAGGGGGTCATAGGCGGCGGAAGGGGCACCATGGCGAGTGTGGAGCACAAGCCTATAACGGAGGTCTGGGGGCAGAGCCCCCAGCTGGGTCCAGGGGCAGGGGAAGCTGAAAGCATTTTGGTCATTGGATGTCCAACGCAGCCGGCAAATTTAGCCCCTTTCCAAAAATGCATCTGTATTTCTACTCTAGGTGCAACGGTAATGATATGGGAAAATTTTATGTCGAAATCCAGGGGGGTCAGGTGACCCCCCTTGCCCCTTCCTGGGGGCGCCCATGGCCTTTAGGCCTACTAACTTTGAACCTCAAAGCGAGCGATAGCGTGCGGCGATGCGGGCTAAACGACACAATACACGTGCAATGATTATTTCTGTCAGTATACAGCATCTGCCCCGTAGGTCTACATACAAGCAGCTGGAGCAGTCAGATTGAGTGAAATTTGCCCATGAGCGACCGAGAAAACGAATTTTCAGTCGCTTGGGGTCTACTGATGACTAGCTTACATTTTGCACAGATGATGTTGCTGTAGCAACTTTACTGCACAAGACAATGCAAAGAACACGCAATGTGTCACAGTAACGGGTATATCATTGTAGAATTTCCAAAATTCAGTACATGTACTGTTATCACTGTTCCAGAAATAAATGAAGGCACATTGGCATCTAGTGGCATGCACCATTAGTTAAAATATATATATAACATGACAGTCATACAACAATCACAAATGAAACTCATATATCAGAAACACTGGGCAAATTAAAATGTGTCGACATCATACTTGAAAGTCTTGCACGATAAGCTTATATTACACTGTTATAAGTACACTGATAATTGCACTAAAGAGCTCAATTTAACTTGAACGAGTTCTAGCAAGAAACCAAAAATATAATACACAAAATTGCACCATTGCCAAAAAATTTTTCAAATTGCAAGTACTGTAAAACTAGTGCAACATTTAACAAATGTACAAAAATTAAACTAAGCTTCCAACAAGTGAACAAAATTTACTGCTTTGCACAGTGTAAATATGCCACAGAAATCCACCAATCACCATAACTAATAAAATAAGTTCATCCCGTTTCCTTTAACGAACTACCACAGTACGAAAGTCTAGTACAATGTGTACAAAACACTCGTAAATAAGGAATGATTCACAAAAATGAGAGTACCATCATTAAACATGAGCGTGCATGTGCAGAGATTACAAAAAACTGTACAAGTAAACAGTCATTTCTCTACAAACCTCACTAAGATGAGCACTAACTTTGAATGCATGTGAGCCTTAGCCTGGCAGCGACTTCGAGCAACCTCAACTTATGTGCACATATGACGTCATTCATAAACCGGAAATACGTAATGTATCACTATGCCGCCAGAGAAGGACCGAGCCACGGCCATGGGTAACGTGCACAAAAAAAATTGAAGGTGGACGTGTAGTTCTGAAGATATGATCGCGGACAGACAGACAGACACACTCATCACAATATCCCCTCCCCTATCAGGGGCGGAGTACTAACAATTCTGTGGTAGTAGTTTCTTCTCTATAGCTTTCAACGTAAAAGTCTAGTGGATTATGTGGAAGAAGGATGACGTCACTGCAGTCTGCAGCAAGTAGTGACAGTGGCTACCAGCATGACAGCTGGAATGACCAAGAAACACACATAACATAGCACAGCCGTGTATAACATGCCCCCTGCATAGCACAATAGGCACCTGTCACAACAAGCAATGCAAATCAGCAACACGTGACTCGAAACCTGTTTTCCATAAAACAATGAGATCACAATTACAAACAAATTTGCAACCATCAACACCACACGGCAGAGAAGAAAACTGCTTTTACTCTTACAGAACCATTTAATTAATATACTTTGTTTACACTTAATTTTATGCTGTAAATAATCACTGTACTAGGAATTAATACTGTTATTAAGCAGTCACACTGCATGAATCCGATTACATCACTGTACAGCAGACAAGTTTTGTGTCACATCAGTAATCACAGTTCAAGGTGCAATCAGCGCAGAAATGCAACAGTGTAAAATTGTCTCTTAAAAGCATTATATAAACAAGCTTAAGTAACAAAAGGCACTTGTAACCACAACTGCACGCAGTAAGGCACTACCAAAAAAGCTTCAAAAACTGCATCCGATCATGACGGCGAGCAATGCATTAATTACAATATAAAATAATAGGATATCTGCTGCAAGATTCACATGTGCAGTCAATATGTCGAAAAAATCATAATGAAATGGAGTGCAAAGTCTATAAACAGCTGGAAAAATGATAAGCATAAAATGGATAGTAAATGGAAACAGGATGGGAAGCAAAACGAACTGGAAAAACACTCAACCTCAGCTTAAGGATCAAACAGTGTTAAATACATGTACAGTTACACTGTCTTCTAAGACCTCAAACGTTTACATGTCACCTTCACAACACATGATCAGTAAGTAAAACAATGCACCAATAACGAATGACTTGCGGATGACTAACTGCCAGCGACGATTCAAGCTCATTCTCAATTTCTCATAATCATTCAGTCCACCACAGAACTGCTACCAGTCACTTACTGGTCCACACAAAGCAACCACTCCGGTGTGTATTTGTATCTGTGAGTCCGGAAAAAAACTAGATGACGTTCGACCTATATATCTGGCATGCTGGTTGATCATGACACTAACGTGGTAAAATTTGAAAGTCAAGGTTATAGGTCAAAGTTCAAAATCACGGGAGAATAACAAAAACTCAGCAACTTTCAGACAATGTTGCTGCAAAGGCTGAACTGGCAAATATAAATAAGTACCAGCCAGGCGAAAGACACACAATCCATAGGATAAACCAAACTGCTGTCAAGGTCGACAAAATATGTTACTAAAATGGTCGGTGCGACCTCGCGTGAGGGCTTTCTTTTTTCTACTTCAGCACTGCACTGTTCTCATCAATCGCTCATCCAATTCTCACTATGTCAGGTCACCGACACCGTGTTTCAAAAAAATACTTTTTTATTTGTGAAAAAAACTCAAATCAACAGTGAACCAAATGCTGCAGAAGAGTTAGAATGACTTTTTCGAATGTCTCTAGGTACAGTGTCTACGTATCGCCAAGTGGGATTGGCAAATTGATGTGAAATATACTCAGAATTTTTTTGTACCAAGCAACTGTCACCGGTTACAATGTAACTGTTACTTCTTCAAGATGTCTCAAGGTACAGTGGCTACAAGTTACAAGTGAGGTGGACAAATTTATAATTTTCCTATATGAAATTTATCCACTATTCTGCGCATCATAATTACTGTAATTGGTTCACTGTTGACCGACGAGTTATTCAAAAAAGTAAAAGGGCGTCGCTTGTTGAAACGCGATGTACGGTAGACTGTGGGTGAGGCGGGAGCGTCAGTGCGCGCGCCGGTCGTGAAGTCGTCGGTGATGTGACAGCGCGTTGCGACTGTCCACGGCGAACGAACAGCGATCACAGGCATGCGCTCGACGCCGGCCGGGACCACCGGCGGCGTGCTGGCGGCCGTGCGAGCTCAGCTGGTCACGGTCACGGCTCGTGAACGGACAGGCGGCGTGCCGGCAGCGTTGACGCACGGCACGGGCATGTGCACGGCGGCGGTGCTGGGCGAGCAGACGGCGACGGTCGACCGCGTACGGGCAGTAGGGGCACATGTAGCGGTGTCCGGCAGCGTGAGCGTGGCTGCTCTTGTCATCAGCCACGTGGGAGGTTGGCGACGGCTGTCGGTCACTGCGCAGATGCTTCCTGGCGTGGTTCATCAGCAGGCGACGGGTAGTGGCCCGGTACGCGCACCGCCCACAGCGGTGAGGCAGGCTCCAGGCGGAGTGGCGGAGGCGATGTCGGGCCGCGGCGGCGACCGAGTGTCCACCGTAGCCGCACACAACGCACCGGTACCCCGCCGCCGTCGCCTGGTCCGCCGCCGCCGGGTCTGATCTACCACGCTTCACCGGCGGCGCGGCGTCCGTCGAGCGCTCGTCCTCGTCCTTCTGGAACGCGTCGTCGTCACGCTCAGCTGGAGTCATCTGGTCGCCGGCGCTCGGCGACGCGGCGGCACCGGCAGTGTGGACGTTCTTGACATGGTAGTCGAGGATGTGTTGTCGATCAACGGTGTAGTCGCACTGCGTGCACCGGTGACGTCCTAGCACCAGTCGCAATTTCACAATCATTCACTAACTGGGTTGTGGTTTTACGTCCCGCTCGACACAGCTCGAACAGTTGTAATTATCTTCCCTACGAGCCTCCAAACAATTATCAGATGCTGGCTAACTAGGCCTATGTGATGCCCACCGTGTCTTAAGTCACAGCAGTCAATCATGTAAAAAAATATACACCCGTGTACGTATAGCCCCTATTTACTACACAAACGCACGAAAAACGCTCGCAATTTCTGCGAAGGCGTTTAAACCAAGCGGACAGGTGATATCGATAAAAAGGAACTACTACTACTACACCCGTTTTCCACGACAACTTGAGTAAGCCGGTAGGCCAGAAAGGTAAAACCAGTCTGGATTTAAATGAGGCAAGAGATGATAGGGTTTCGGGATGCAGTGGCATCAGCTGGACCATATTCAAACAATTTGCACCTCGCTCCAGACAGATAATCACACCACCAACACCTCATCACTCAGTTTTTATGGGACGGTTGCTCTTCCAACCAACAGAGTCAAAGCACTGAAGGCATAAGAAACAGCAGTCAATCATGTAAAACACGTAAAATACGTATAAACTCCTATTTAATTCATTAGTGCACGAAACACTCTCCCAATGTATGCGAAAATGGTTAAACCAAGTGGACAGGCGAGGATGATAAAAGGAACCAGAAAGTCACTGACGTACCGGTGCTTCCGTGCTTGGCGGCGTGTCGCTGCAGCGTCGTCAGGTTGTCGGTCACGTAGCCACATTTCTCGCACGCTCTCAGTCGTCGCTTGCGCTTCGACATCCCGGCAGCGGCGTCGTCACCCGGTGACGTCGTCACGCCGGGCGTCAACTGTGCCGAGTGGCTCGTCAGTGGCGCTGACTCGCAGACGCGGCGGCGACACAGGTCGACTGGCTGGTCCAGGTCGATCAACTCCACGTCCGTGTCCGACGACGTCGACGCCGCCGGACTTGGTGTCATCGAGTCCGCTGCCATCTCGTCGTCCACGATCAGACAGCCGTCACCTAAGTCTGCACTGTCCAGCTCAGCGTCTGTATCTGGCTCATTCTGGCGATCGTCGACGGTCGCGTCCATCAAGGACGACCCTTTGACGATCGCTGCCTCCGCCGACTGCACACCGCCGACGACTCCAGTCTTACTTCGCAGTCCCAACGACGTCCAGAACTTCGAGCCATCCACCGCGTCCACTTGGTCGTCGCTCGCCGACCTCGCCTCGACTCCGTCATCCGACGTCGTCTTGCCGCACTTGCTTTCCGGCAGAACGCGCACCTGTTTCGATGACTTTCGACGACGGTGGCTCGGCCTCGAGGTCGGTGCCGCCGCTGCCGAGTGGAGTTCCAGCTGGTCGCCGGCATCGCTGCGACTGGCCGCGTGCGTCGACTTGTGCTGAAGAAACGACGTCAGATCGATCGCTTCGAAGTCGCATCGTCGACAGCGCAGGCGGCCGCCGGCGGTGATGCCGCCGAAGCTACTGCCGTTCGGTAGTCTCGGCGTCTTCGTCGCGACGCCGGACTTGAGCGGCGCCGGCTGACTTCCGCTATTCACTGCCGTCTCGCCCACATCAGCTGCGATGCAGTCGTCGTCGACTGGTCCGGTGAGCTCGTCGTCGGCGTCGTGGCCGTCCTTGTCGGACGCGGGCTTGCGGCCGTGGCCGCCATACGCGAGCGGCACGGCCGAGACGTGGTTGTAGGCGCGAAGGTGCTTCTTGAGGTCGCACTTCCACTTGGACGAGTAGCAACAGGTGCGACACGAGTAGGGCTTCTCGTCCGAATGAACGCGCAGATGGCGGCGCAGCTCGGCCGGGCTGTGACCGACGAACGAGCACTGCAGACAGTAGTGCAGGCCGGCGTTCACCAGGCCCACCATCGGCGCCGGCGGCGGCGGAGACACGCTCTCAGCGGGCCTCGACAGCGCCGTCGTCGTCACCGTGTCGACGCCGACTGTCTGCACAGCTGCAGCAACTCGGTCCGCGCTGGTGTCCTGAACGCGCGAACACACCACGGTGCCCGGATTACCATTCGGCAGGTGCTCGCTAGAGGACGCAGTCGTCGACAGCGTGCTGTATGGCTGGGCCGGACGCTCCTGGCCACTCGCCGTTCCTCGTTCGTACGACGGCGTCGGCTGTGTCGTGGGTTGAGCGTCGGTCAGCAACGAGCGGACGTTGGTGCGACGTCGACGAGTCGACTGACTGACAACCGGCACAGTCGCGAGTGACGACGGCGTCGCCGTGTTGGTGGTGGTGTCGATGACGTCGCGCGCCGTGCCGCCGCCGCCGCAGCGCTTGAGGTGCTTGACGACGTCCCACTTCCACTTGGAGCGGTACGTGCACTGCGGGCAGTGGTATGGCTTCTCGTCCGAGTGGTTCTTGGCGTGCTGCGTCATCTCGGACGGCCAGCGCGCGCGGTACTCGCACAGCTCGCACTTGAACGGCAGCAGCGTCTCGGCGCTCGCCGTCCCCGACGCGCCAACGTCGGCGCGCTTCCCTCGACCGCCCGTCGACCGCGCGCCGCCTGACGTCGCCTTCACCGGCTTCGCGGCGGAGGCAGCGGAGTCCTCGGGCGCCTGCGGGATCACGATGGCCGTGTTCTCGCCGATGACGTCGTCCATGTTCACCGCGGTGGCCGACAGCAGCTGCAGCTCGGTGCACGCCGCCTTGACGTCGTCGCCGCCGCCGGCGCCCCACAGGACGCGGTCGAGGTCGCGGCGTGGCGAGTGGCGCAGGTGATGGCGGGCGAGCACCGCGTACGAGTCGGTCGTGAACGGGCACCGACCACAGCGCAGCGCGGCGCCGCGCCTCGGCGTTGACGGTCCGCTGTCAGCCGAGTCCGAGGGCTGCTGGTACGGATTGGGTCGGAGTACTGCGTGCTCGTGGTCAAAGTGTCGCGCGGCTGCCGCCCGCCACGAGAACGACGCACCGCAGACCACGCAGCGCACGGCCGGCGCGGGACGCTCGGTGGTGAGGTAGCGGTACAGCTGCGTGCCGCTACCCGCCTCGGCGGCCACCGCCGCAGCCGCCAGCAGGTCCGAGTGCGTGTCGGCGAAGTGCCGGTTCAGCTTGCCGGGCCCGGTGAACTTCTGCCGACACTGCGCACAGTGCAGCGACAGCGTCCCGCCGCCGCCGGCGTGTGCCGCCTCCAGCGGCCGACCTGCCGTCGTCGCCGTCGCCGCGTAGAACTCGGACTCGTAGGCCGGCGTGTTTCTCAGCGACGCCGTCTTGGTCGAGAAGTCGATCGGCTCGTCCTGCACGCGCGTGCTGACGTACGGACTGATGTCTCCGCCGCAGCCCTTCCTAGACAGATCGAGGACCAGTCCGCCGTCGTCGAGTCGCTCGTCGACGACGTGCGTCCTCGAAGCTGATCCAGACAGGTCGACCGGGCGCTCTTTGCTCAGCACCGAGTCGACGGCCAGCACCGAGAACGGCGACGCCGCCACGGCCGACGACGACGCCTTGTAGTCGGCGAACGTCGGCGTTTTCAGCTGCGGCGCAGACTGCAGCGCCATCGACCCCGCCGACTGATGGTTCCACGCTTTGTACGTCACTCCGGAGCGCGAGGGCAGCGGCGGGAGGATGGCGGCCAGGGAGCCTCGCACGCCGGTAAGCGGGCGGGTGACGGACGGCAGCGGCCTGGCCGCGGACGAGGCGGCGGTGCTGAACGGGGTCGGAGACGGGCGCTTGGCGACGGGCGTCGGCAGCCGCACGTAGCGGTTGGCGACGGCGGCGGCGGCGGCGGTGCCCGCCGGGTCGGGTGGCGTCTCTCCGTCGTGCTTCTCCTTCCAGTGCTTGTTGAGCGACTTGCGCCACTTGTAGATGTTGCCGCACTTGGAGCACGCGTACTTGACGCCGTCCGGCTCGCCCGAGATGGTGATGTACTTGGCCGGGTCGACCGCCTCGCGTACCGGCGGACACCGCACCGCGCCGCCGCCGCCCAGCCCGACCAGACCCTTCACCGGCGACGAGCCCAGGAACGCCACCGCCGCCGCCGACGACGACGACGAGTTCAGCGACGCCGCGTACTGCTGGTAGACGGCCGCCGGTTCCGGGAAACAAGCGTTCGACGGCGGGCTGTAGTCGGACGCGGCCGACGATCTTCCAGACGCGAGCTCTGTCGAGTGACACAGCGCCGTGTCCGTGTCGGCGCCGTCGCGTGTCCGCGGTGTCGACGTACGGTCGAGGCCGGCGGGAGTACGCGGACTCGAGTCGGCCGGAGTCAGTGGCGACGCGCTGTCGGCCAACTGCTCGCCCGGACTCGGCGGCACGGCATCAGACGCCGTCGTCGCGTCTCGTCGTCCATGCTCCTTCGCACTCTCACCATTGTTGTTGTTGTTGTTGTTGTTGTTGTTTGTGAAGTCAAGAATACCTGACAAATTTGCACGTCACTTAGGCCTATCGAATGCACGCTGAGCTAAACATATCAATTTTACAGTACGATAGTTGGTTTGCATGAGGTGCAGAGACGACGCAACATCGTTGACAACTCTAGTGTCGTTTCCTTATAATCTGAATCTCTAGTTGGCTCCAGCAGGCAGTAGAATTTTGCTGCAACAACATCCTCCAAGGTTCTTAACCGGGGATGCCGGTTAATGCAGGTTATCACGGGCTGCGCGGTAGCGCCAGCCCTGTGTTAACGGCGACTGGCTTTGTCAATGGGAGATGGCAATTTTCCACCCCCCACAGAATCCACACCCCTTGACCGATCACCAAAAAAATTGTTG
>Ga0126332_10000925_pt1 | contig 10153 bp, 10 predicted proteins | sample InaspJWI42metaG_FD_94482 | JGI IMG/M metagenome (GOLD analysis project Ga0126332, IMG submission 94482) | Marine gutless worms symbiont microbial communities from Oahu, Hawaii - Inanidrilus sp. 2 OAHU.JWI-42 metaG | ecosystem: Host-associated > Annelida > Digestive system > Unclassified...
CTCTTGCCTGCCATCCTTCAAGTGATTCGGGGCATGATCCGTTAGCATTGCATAGCTTATTGATATGCTTTGCAGTTTCGAGCATTTGTGTTTTTCCACCAAAATAGAATTTGACAAAATCATGCCCTAAAAAAATGTAAAGTATCAAAAGAATGGAACCAATAATAAGGGTATTTACTACTGTTTTCATTTTCATGGCATTACCTAATATCTAGGAAACATAACACCGCGGCTGAGAGGCGCGACGTAAGTTGCGTCCTACTCAAGCCGCCTTGTTATGTTGCCATTTTTGTTCATCAAGGAGCTTCGGCCCTATAATCCCTGCAAAAAAAGCTTGTGAGCACCATACGATAAATTCAAATATCCCAGGATCAAATAACTCCAAAGAGTGAATACTTCCATGTGCGTCAATTAATTTGGCAATTCTCTCATTACCGATTGTAATTCTCAAATCGAGTGCAAACAGCAAAGGCAACAAATAATTCTCTAAAATTGCGAACGCAAAAAATAGAATGATAAAAGACTTCTTCGGTGAAATTTTCCATCCATATCTTATTTTTAATGATTGATAAGTCACTCCTATGAGGAAAGTATCGATCAGATAAATAAGAAAAATTGAGAAAATTGCTAAATAAATCATTCTGACAGTACCTATATTCTTCAGCAATATAACGCCGAAATCAGTGGCAACCAGAGTAAAAAGGCTTTACGCATAAGAGAAGGGAACACTAAATTATCAAAAGGTCGAAAGCCGCACGGCCCTGGCTGTCCACTGAACTGACAGGTTAAGTGCAAAACACCATGTAATTGTTCGTTTCCAAAAGACGAGACCGCTCAGATGTATAGATACTATGGCAATGCATTTAAATGATTGAAAACTATTTCATTTTTTCAATTTTTTCATATTTGAATAAAACGAGGTATAGAAAAAAAATTCCTACAAGCACAGTTAAAGGGGCAAAAACTAATCCACCCCACCAATTCGAATAAAACAAATCTTTTTTTAGCGCCAATGGGACCAAGCCTGTTCCAATCACCATCAGAGCGACCAATATTAATCCAGAACGAATAAAGAGTTTTTTAGCCTTTGTCTTCATTTTAATTCAGCACTTAACGGTGGAAGTCAGCGGAGGCTTGACGTCCGCTGAACTGACTCGTTAGAAAAAATTTTCAGTCATTGATTAAAAATATTCGATTTATCCTTGGTTGCAGGGTCCAAATTCCAAAGATTAAAATATATGCCGCAAAAAAGGTGCCGATGTAGTCATTAAAGTTCACTTTGCTTTTCTTTTCGACCATGACCAAAAGCTTAGCTAAAAAATATAAACTATAAATATTAGAACCGAAAGCTATTATGTGAAGGAAATCTAAATAATCTACTGGAATGATACCAAAACTGAAAAAAATTGAGTAAATAAAATTGTAAGATAGACAAATTTTAAGTCGGATAATCGGAATATTTAAATTAGATGAATATTTTTCATCTATAAAAGTGCAAACGCTATAAATCCACAATAAAACCGTCCAAATTGCTATCAAAACACCTAATTGCATAGCGATCCTTGATTCGATAATTGGCGATGTGATTGTCGCTAATATAATAGGTAAACTCATTGGCAAAAACAATTTCCACGCGGGAGCTGATACGAAAAACAATAATCGATTCATATTTATTTCTAACGCGCCCTCCACCGGCGGGAACGGAGCACGCCGGAGTTCCAGTCCGAGTGCAAGGGGCTTGTTATGTGCTCCTTTTTTATTGAGTTTCATGTGGCATCGCTCCAGCGATACCTATTCCGGTCAAGCATTTGACAATTTCATACAAAGCTCGTCCACCGATCCTAGGTTTCTGTAGAACGATGGCGCTTGAGTTATGATGTCTTCAAATTGAGATTGATACTTCCGGAGTAAAGATATTGTCTTTAGAATAACGTCATACTTTTCATCTGGATCATGTTTGAGCAAATCACGAAATAACTCTTGTTTTTTACCGGCGTTGGCATTACGACAAACATATAAATCAGCTATTTGTTTCCCACACAGCTCCCGACAAATTCTCCAGGCCGTTAATTCAGCATCCATTTCAGTCGGTACCGTTGTTTGGATTTTGGGTTCTTCTATGTCCATTCCGCTAAGGTTATTATAGAGGAAATTCCCTGCCAATGATAACGAGCGATTTTTAATATCCTGGTGCAAATGCTGTAGTTCGTGTGATAGATTCCAAATAAAATCGATTTTTGAATTGTTCCAAGCACGCTGAGAGAGCCAAACCATATGTGAGTATCTTTTTGATTTAATAATTATTTCAATTTTTTTAGGTAACCTCGAATAGCTGCCATCACCATGCTCAATATTTAGATGATTTCCAAAATTACGCCAAATAGATCTTTTTTCATATTTCTTGTAATTGAACTTATCAAAAAATAATACTATCCCCTTTGGAGGAATCGTGAAGTATGAACATGTCCTATGAACGAAACCTTTTTTCTCACCGGATACAATTTCCAAGTAATCAAAATTTGTATCTGAATCCCACATTTATTTTCTACATAATATTAGAGATACAAAACAAAATAAGCACATAACGATGAGGTAACCGGACGCTTTGAAGCGGCAGCGGAAAAGCGATCCGGTTGACCGCCTTGTTGTGTGCCGGGCTTGGCCCGGCTGCTAAATGGTGATGTCCGATATTATGACACGCGTATCGGGCAAAGTCCAGACCCAGCCCGACGGAGGCGAAGGGTAGCTGACGGAAAGGGGGTGACAGCAATGTACGCCTCAAGGAAGCCTGAGGCAAAAGCGCGGATTGTGTTTGGTCCGCTACGCCGGTGACTGTGTCATCTTGGTCAGAAGCGAGCGGGCAGGGAACCGAGTGATGGAAAGCATCAGCCCCGCTGAAAGCGGGGCTGAAGGTAAACAGGCTAAAGAGCGCCGTTGGACGCCCGTGGGAACGGAAATATTTGGGATTCTGCATGACCAATTCACGTAAAGCCCCAAAGATTCGTATCCACTGGAAGACGATTAAGCGGTTTAGAGAGCGGGTGCGTGAAATCACCGCCTGCCGCCGCGGGCGCAGCCTATCCCAGGTAATTGGCGAGCTAAACGGGTTTATAAGCGGTTGGTGGAACTATTACGGTATAACCGAATCCTTTAACCGTTTGCGCCCGTTAGCCCATTGGATCAGACGACGCCTGCGGGCGTTGACCTGGAAACATTGGAAAACAGCAAGACTCGAGTGCGGCAGCTCCTAAAACGGGGCATTGCACGCCACTTTGCTCTTACCACCGGGTGTGCCCGTAAAGGCCCCTGGCGAATGAGCAGGGTTAAGTGGGTTCAAATCGCCTTGCCGGATGCCTACTTCACATCACTTGGACTTTTGTTCCCCTGGATCTGATTCTGCCTGTTCGCGTAGCAATCCCGCTGTCGGGGATCAGCCGAATCGCGCAGTCCGCCCAAGGCGGATGCTGCGTGGTGTGGGAGGGGGGAGCTGTGAGGCCCCCTATCCCGATGGGCTGGCGGATCTCGCCACCATAGAACCTCAGTTTCCCATAGGCTCCCAGCAACTCCATCCAAATCAGGAAAAACTGCTCTTCTCGTGATACCTAAGCCACTAAGTTCTTCAATGATAGGTAATTTTGCCTTCGCTGGAACACGCCACCTGTACAACCGCTCGATGTCGAGGTTCTTATAAGAAAATGGACTCCCCGCGTATGACTCGATGGGATGCCAAGGATCCGTGTGCCATGTGAATGCGCCATTCTGAGCTAGAATTCTAGGAGAGTTGTAAAATGGGTGTAATATCTTGATTGCGTATTTATCCGATGGATCTACAGCCTCAAACGATGCTTGTTTATCCCAATCATGGAAAGAGAAAAGTTTTTCCTCATCCGCTATACCTGCAAGTTCAAATACATCGACATCTTTCGATCCTGATCGGCGAAGCATCGCCCAGATTGCCCCATCGGAGTTCTGGTTCTCCACACACGTGAAATACAGTGAAAAAAGCGCATTAGCCGTCCAATCAAGCAATCGTGTTGGTAATCCATGATGCCTCGCCAGAAAAATAGCCTCGCCGGCAGTCATTGAGCGGCCTACAAGAGGATACACCCGACGCCGAAAACGATGAAGAAGTTGTTTCTCCTCCTTTGCAGTGACGTTCACCCTCTTCCCCAAGTACTCAAGCGGTCTTCCTATCGAAGGGATCAATTCATACTCGACATTTGAGTGCCCTCGATACCATAGTTTCCTGTTTGAAATTGCGGCGCGCACCTTGAAAACCTCAGAAATGAGATCCTGAATCGACGAAACATCTTCGTGTTCTTGAATCTCAAATGTTGTTTGCTCTATTGAATTCATCTGTTCATCACTCCGCCTCTCCACCTTGACTGCCCAACGTTTTGGATATGCGGCAAGCTAGGTAAACGGCTATGGCGCTTGCCTTACCACTTTAACGCAGAGCTGAGTTTCAAAGCTGTTGTTGGGCAGCTTAATATCGTTTTATAAAATATTTCACTAGTCTTGATAGCAAAGGCAACGCATTTTCAACAACCTCAAGCTCATTCCAATCAGTTGGCTCTTTCCCGCCATGAAACAAGTTGTTTCTTATCGTATATAGCATCAAAGAAATTTGAATACTCAGTCTTTCTATTTCTTCATCTAAAATTGTATTCTCTTCTGACTTTTTGAATAAAACTTTGTCTATAGGGCTCCAGACAGGATGATCCGCGTCGATTGTTTTTTTGATATTTATAACTCCATTTACCTCCTGTCCTAACTTGTCAATATTAATCTCGGCGCCGTTAAAAAATGGATGTCTATTAACAAAATAGGTAAGATTTGGATTTGAAATTAGATCTCTTTGAAAATTGGTGTCTGTTTCTTTTATAGTTTCTACTATTTGATCTTTTTCATTTAAACTAGTTGAAATAACCGGCATTATTAAACCGGAAAATTCATCAGTTCTATATCGAACCTCTCCAGAGACATCTCTTTTTAATTGGTCGCTTTTACCTAAAGTGTAAGTATTCGTTGTGTAGATATTATTAAAGGCAATCCAGAAACACATATATTTTTGGAAAGGGTGGATGGCATGACCTTTATCCACCAAATGGAGCATTTTGTCAGCGATTGGGAGGTCGTCACGATAAAAAATTCCGCTCATAATATTCCCTCTATTGCTTTTGCCCAACACAAGGATGACCTGCGGGCGGAACCACCGTCAGCTCAAGCCCATCGAGACGTATCGGCGAACCGCCGATAGCGATAGCTGGTCCCCCATAGAAGTCCGTCTGGTCCATCCCATGTTGTGCGTGGCATCTAGTCTTGCATCAAGCACTATGGCACCCGACTCCGCAAATAGGGAGTTCCGTCGCCGAGTTGCTCACGACATCGCGGCTCCCGGATCTGAGAACCGCGGATGGCTGATTTCAAGGGAGTCAGGATCCAGAATCCAGGAGTCGAGATTCTCATACTCCAGTGAAGGTCTACCAAGCAGTGTCACACGGTTTTTCTGCCTTGAGGGCCAGAACACGGCAATGGGTCTGCTATTGATGTGCTGATCTATCCTGACTACTTGTGGCGCTCCTCCAATAGTCGCATCTCTGGGCGCCTCCCGAAGTAGGTCTCTCACGACTTCGAAGGGCTCGAACTCTAGTAATGGAACCGCTGTCTTGTCGACGACTCTTGAGGCCAGGAGTTCCCTGAGCCGTTTGGCTGCTTCTCTCTTCCAGTCTCCGGCAAAGGCCACGCGGGCGACCGATCGTCGAACAAGCCGCCTGTCGCGCGTAAAGGCCACTTTGCCCGGGTGCGTCACGTATCTCACAGCCCGAGCTGGTTGAGCCTCGAAAGTGCAGTCTTTCCTGTTGTAAGCGATCTCCCAGAGTTCGTAACGCTGATTCCGCCATGAATAACCCCCTAGAATGAACTCTGCATCAGGGTCCTCCAATTCAGGGACCTCCGTCGTAAGGCCCGCATCCACGATGTGATTGAACACCTTGATCGTATGAGACTTCAGTTCCACAATGTCCATAGCTCTCTCTCGGGCAGGCGCATGATGCTCAACAGCGAGGGCCATCGCCATCATCATCGGAAAGGCTACATCGGTAGATCCGCCGAAGGAAATGGCGCTATCTCGACGACTCAGCGGCATAATCTTGGGCGCATGGTCGATCGCTCTACCACCAGACAGCCGGCTATCAGAGACAAACCACAGCTGGACAGTATGACCAACCTTCCTTGTCCATGCCATCGCTAGAGTCATGGCTTCAACCTCCCAGCTCGTGATCGCACAACGGCAGGCATCACCTGACGTAAAAGCCGTCAGGTTTTTACGGTCAGAGTGAATGCCCTTGTTGGAATTTAGCAAATCTTTTTCGAAGTTTAGTTCTACCAATCTTTCTGATCCATCTGAGTAAACGACGTTTAACTGAATTATTTGAATTATCTAAACTTAAAAAATATTGAACACATTCCTTATTATCAATATTAATTTGAGTTGAAATGTGCGCAAAGATCTGAGGAATTGATTGCGATTTTGGTTTAATTATAGTCAATTTGTTGTTTTTACTTTGTTCTAACCAATTTCTTAAAATTAAATCTATATGCGTATCAGCAAAGCCGTATCCAATACAACAAACATTGTCTGCTAGGCCTATGTACATTTTGAAGAGTTTCAAAAACTCTGATGGTCCAATTTCCTTTTTTGAGCCTTCAAACTTATGTGCTCCAGTAATTAAAGATCTTCTGAGAAATTGCATTTCACCATTGTCATCCGCATAAGCAATTTCGTTGGTTACTTTTGTACGTGGTACAAAAATAAGTTCTTCGTTAGCTTGTTTTAATGAGTTGATATAATCGGTAACATTTTTATCTTTTGGAAGAATCTTGAGTAGATTGAGATCGTCACCTTGAGCAAATATATCAAGTGACCCATGCAATTTAACAAGGTTTATTCCATACTCACCTTGCTTGAAAAAGTGAAAATTGTTTTTATCAAGGTCGCTTCTTGATAAATATTCAAAAGATAATCTTCCTAAAGGGGAACCACTTTTACTTATTCGTGGAAGACTGATAATAGATTTAAACCCACCTTTAATCGGAATGTTAAAATATGAAGCTATAATCTCGAAGTTAATATCGTGATTGAGCGTAAAAACCCACAGGGGTTTTGACTCTTCGGCTAGTTTTTTAATCCCTATGAAATCGGGCAGTCCTGATCGAATATAAGCCTCATTTTTGATCTGATGAAAATAGAAAAGATGATAAATCGTATCAATTAACCATTTTCGTACTCCATGTAGCTCTTGAAATTTTGGCCCATTTCTTTCCCTCTTAATCTCAGTCTCAATTGCACCGATCAAACTTTCATAGTGCATTGAGTTATTCGACAGTAATTCAATCAGTTGATCAACTGTTGAATTTGACCAACCTTCTCCTTGTGATTTCCACTTTTGATTAAACGATTTCAGCTTGTCAGGAGTTAACCATTTTTTGAATTCACCAGTCAGCTCCCATACTAATGGCATTCCTAGTTCATAAGATGCTCCAGCTCCAAGAAGTAAAGATTTTGTCATACGGTTTTTTTTGACTCCTCGCCGCTAATCAGCCGCGCGGCTTTTTGCGTCGGCTGAATTAGCATTGTTAGCCACAAAAATTGAAAAGCATTGTCATTCGGATTTTTTGAAAAATTCTATTTTCTCAAGGCGCTGCCACCATTTTGGAGTTGTTAATATTTTTTCTGAAATGCCTTGTTTGATAAGGTTTTCTCTATCCCTGTATAGTCCTCCAGCAGCCCCTGGATTTAAAGGTCTTGAGATGGAAGCAGACCATACAAGTTCTAAGAGATCAGGGTCGTTTAGTAACGCCCGGCATTCTTCACGAGGAAAAGAGCCGCCGCTACCATAACCACCATGGCAAAGCATTCTAAAATATGTGATAAAATTTCGTTGAATTCCAGTATCCTCACGTGATTTTGCGGAAATTTCTTTCAACTTTTTTCTATATTCTGGATCGGTATGAAAAAGACTATTTGGGGAAAATAGAAAATATTTCGCTTTAGAATACATGTCTATTGCCCAAAAACTTTCCATACGATTTGATTCTTCAAAAGCATTTATAAATGAATCAGATGCGTTCTTCTCTATTATGCTACGAATCTCCTTGATCAATATTGTGAATTCATCAGATTTTCTATCAAACATGAATTCCGTATCAAGTTCACGTGATCCTAATATTTTGAATTGCATAAATGTTGGCATACTTGAAACGATACCTTTTAAAAGTTCACGCTCTTTTTGACGCAAAGATTTATAGTATTCAAATGTTTCAAAATGTGCCCAAGATGCAAAATGCTTAAATATGGTCAACCAACTATCTATAGTCAAAATACTATTACTGAAGCCACCTAATTCTATTGAAATTATTTTTAAAATATCGGTGAAAAGCCCCACAGGTTTCAGGCCGTTTATTAATTCACTCTCAATTTCAAGATCAACTGAATAGCTCAGCAAATTTTGGCGAATATCAATTATCCCTTCAACTAAAGCAGTGCCAGTCTTATTGTTAAGTCCACCGTATACCTTTAGTTGATCAACTAATTGATTTTTCAACAGACTTGGCTCTACATCTCTCAAGGAGTCCAAAAGACTATCGATTTCTTTAAAAGTTAGTACTGGTGGTATATCGGAAAGCGTCATTAGTCTGGATATGCGATACTTTCCCTTAAACAAAGAACCACGATCTCGAATCGCTTGACAAATTAAAAGGAATCTTTCTTTGTCGGATACGATCTGTGGTGCGTGTTTAATCTCCGGGATCTTTTGATCTTCATTTTTCTGGTCGGCGTTCGGACGAGTTTTCATTATTTCCCTAATGTAGCTGGTCTGAATATCGTCCAACGCTTTTTCATCCTCTATTAACAACCTACTTTCTTTTGGGAATTCGAATCGCAACAAAAGGCAAAGATATAGTGTGCTCCAATCAACCTCCTCATCGTCAAAACGTGAAAAGACTCCGTAAAGACTTGCAATATATCGTAAATAGAGCTTAAGTTTGCGAGGATTCGTATTCAGAAAAGGTGCTATATTCTCTATTGCCTCTTTCGAAATTTTTGATTCGAAGGAATTGATTAGGGCTTTGGCATATTCATTTCGTTCCTGCGGTGATGGTGCGGGAATATATTTAGGTAGTTCGATAATTTTTTCTAAAAATTGTCGCGGTTCACCCCATCCTTGGTGAACATCTTTGAGCCCTTGCTCTAGTACTTCAGGTGCGAGAGCCATTATATAGAAATAGTTGGGATAATCCAAAGCCTCTCTTAGTGTGAGCAATAGATCTGGGACTAATTCAGGCCTAACTCTGTCTAAATCATCTACAATAATTACCAGTTTTCTATCTTTCAGCTTCTCTTCTATGGTTGCGATAATGATCTGGCCTTGCCCTGATGCTTTATTATTAGAGTATTTTTCAAGGGCTGGACCTATAAGACTATCCACCAATTTCAATTTAATATCTGAACCGCTTGCCTTGCGGAGAGCTTTTATTAGTTTTGCTCCTTTGGTTGCAAAATCTGAGCTATTCGTATCAATTTCCAATTTATTGGTTATCTCATGAATAAGATATTCCAAAATTTCGCCTCTATCCGAAAATACCCAAGGCGTTACCCAAATACATACATGACCTTTTTTTTCGAGTTCATTAGCTATCAATCTTAAAATTGATGTTTTCCCCTCGCCCCACCCTCCATAGATACCAATCCTTAACGATCCTTTGTCGGGCGTGTGAATTATTTGATCGGCAACACTTTTCGCAAAAGGATAACGGCCTAAAATATCTTCCTCAGGGATTTCTACCGGTCTGTCTGAAATAACAATTTTCATGATTTCCTTGGCTTATCGCAGAGCTGAGGGGCCGGGAAACGATGACCGAGAGCATATAAATGAGCTATGATGGTTGTTAACAGAAGGTCTTTCGAAAATGCCGCGACTTTTCCCGGTTCCGACCAAGCGAGATGTTAGCATTTGGTTGTTTCGAATTATATTCTCAAGTTTCGCACCCCTGAAATGGTGCAAGCTCCGTTAAATTCTCGGTTAAAGCATCCAAATAATGCTGAAAATCTTCGTTAATTTTAAAAATATCAAAAATGGTTGAAAATGAA
>Ga0126332_10000926_pt1 | contig 10149 bp, 5 predicted proteins | sample InaspJWI42metaG_FD_94482 | JGI IMG/M metagenome (GOLD analysis project Ga0126332, IMG submission 94482) | Marine gutless worms symbiont microbial communities from Oahu, Hawaii - Inanidrilus sp. 2 OAHU.JWI-42 metaG | ecosystem: Host-associated > Annelida > Digestive system > Unclassified | place...
GGGTCCCTCTGCTCGACTAGGCGTCGCGCGGTCCCTCTGCACATACCCAGACGGACGGACGAACACAGGGCCATAACACAATATATACCGCGCTGGCGTAGTGTCGTGCGATAAAAATTTGGTATATTTATCAGAGATGTAACTGGGTCACATTTTGTGACCCAGTGACCCGGGAATCCAGCGACCCGGAGACCCAGTTGACCCGGTGACCCTGTTCTATAATGAACTCCACATGTCGACTTATGTGTGAAGAAGTGTGAACTCAGGCCAGAGAATTTTTAATAATCATAGGTAAAAGTAAAAGTTCATTGCATGGACTGACATCCAGTGATTTCAGTCCAGCAACAGACACCTGACAATGACTTTTGTCATTTCAGCATTTCAAATGTACGTTTTGCATTTTGGGCATTTTTTCGAAAACCGGAAAAACTCGGCTCTCACACCCGGTCAAAATGATGACCTGGTGACTCGAACGTGAAAGGTGACCAAAATGACCCATTGACCCGGTGATCCAATGACCCAGTTCCATGTCTGATATTTATGTGTGGGTCATCCAAGGTGATTAAAATGGTGCCATTTGATAGAAGACATAATTTGCTGTTTTTCGTTCCAGCAGAAGTATATGCCTATATCGAGCCGTTTCGAGGACCGTGGGTGGCTGGAATGCATAGCATATAGCGTCACGTGGTAAAAATTTGGTCTGCAACTCACCGCACTCGTCCCCGAGGCACTTCACGTGTATCGCGCCGACCGACTTGACTCAGAGTGTTATGCTAAGACTCCATTAGTTCGATTTGTCGAATTGTCGTGTCCAAAACAAATTAGTTAACAAGTTCACAGCATGTCCGCAACAAATCAAATGCCAAACAAGCCGCCTCGTCGCTGATGATATATTGGGCCGGTCGTCATGGGTAATGTAGGCGATAACAGTGTCAGCATGCATGTCAGATGGTTGCATGCATCTGAAACGCAACAGCTGACTGACGCCACACCCGTCTGTTATCTGTGTAATGTATACAACCTTATGAGTCTTAAATTACGCACTCGAAATCATCCGTGCCCCCAAGGATGTTTCAGTGGGATGCCGTTAATACCAGTCCCGATTGAGGGAGTCGGAATGTCCTTAAAACCTTCGAAATGGCTATTCGACATAGGCAGATGACACGAACGGAATTGGGTGGTTTTCTGTTGCTGGATTTATTTTCACTGCAAAAATATTTTTCTCCCCCTGTTGGGGGTGGGGGCAATCGCCCCCCCCTGTGGATCCGCCATGAGTCCAGCGCCCTGACTGTTACACCACCAGGCCACACTGCGTGAATTTTTTTTGCTCACGAGCAGGCTTCACGTTGCGTCACCTTGTCCTTCAGTGCTTGGGCGCCAGGAAGAGCACCCGGCCTGTACAAAATGAGTGACGAGGTGTTGGTGTGGTTATCTGTCTAGAGCGAGGTGCAGATTGTTTGCATATGGTCCAGCTGATGCCACTGCATCCCAAAACCCCATAATCTCTTGCCTCATTTAAATCCAGACTGGTTTTACCTTTCTGGCACCGGCTTACCCAGGTTGTCATGAAAAAGAGGCGGTTAAACGGGAGTAGTAGTAGTAGTAGTAGTAGCGGTCGGGCTTCACGTTGCGAATGTCGCTGGCGGAGAGGTAGTAGTGCTGTAGTGTGACGAGCCGGTGTGTGTGTGTGTGTGCTAATGTACGATGACACATGTGACACCGCGTGTCAGTAATGGCGCTAAAATGACCACCGCCGACTCCCTGTCTCCCTCCACAGCCCTCTCTATCTCTCTGTCGCTCTCTCTGTCAGTGGCGTAACTCTCAGGTTCTCGGCGCCCGCGGCACAGACATTGAAATGCGCTTTTCCCCGATTTGTTGTGTGGGCGCTCGGGACCCGAATGTTAATTCCTACTACTATACTGCACCCATTTAACGGCTGGACAACCCGGGTAAGCCGGTACCAGAAAGGTAAAACCAGTCTGGATTTAAATGAGGCAAGAGATGATGGGGTTTGAGGATGCAGTGGCATCAGCTGGACGATATGCAAACAGTCTGCACCTCGCTCCACAGACAACCACACCAACACCTCATCGCTCTATTTTTACGCACCGGGTGATCTTCCTGACGCCCAACTAACAGCGTCAAAGCACTGAAGGCGAATGTTAATTCCTATGCAGTGGAATACCTACTTCCTAAACGAGTTGGCGGTGAAACAGCACAAAAGTTTGTTGCGATGTATGCCATACTTTTGGCTCGTTCGGCGAACTTTATCAGACTCACTTTTTTCGTTTGTCGTAAAATATTTTGGCAAGGCTCTTTTGTGTACCCTTCGCCTGCTGCGCCCGGAGGGGTTGATTACCCCCTCTGCCCCCACCGCCCCCGCCCCCTTAGTTACGCCACTGCTCCCTGCCTCTCTCTCTGTCTGTCTGTGTGTGTGTGTCGAGGCAATCAGCGACCTCTCTGACGAGTACTCTCACTATACTCTCAATGTCATAATGGCCGCGTGCGTGCACCTTGTCCAGCGAGCGCTCCATGCACCGTAGATTACTGCCGCGTTCGACCGTTTTCACTGCCCACTCAGCACACCCGTTTAACGGCTGTGCTGTGCGTCAACCGCCGTCAGCCACTTTCATCTTCTGCAGATTGTTAACAATTGTTCAGAGTAATTTGACTTAAGGCCGCATCGACGCCGCGCACAGATCGTTCAGTCGTAGTTTCCTGTCGGTGCTAATATACCCCCACGTCTGATACATGGCTTCGTGGGTCAGTACGAGATCTTCTGCCAAAGAGGATATTGATCGGCCGTTTTTGCGGGGCTCACCAGAGAGAAGAGCCGTTATTTTTGGAGGCACCCGAATTGCATTAAAACACGACGTTTGACAGGTCGAATGAAGCCTCTCAATAGTTCAGTCCGTTCAGCCGTTTCGACAGAACTCTGACGTGTAACAAGACGGACACAGGGCAACAGCTAATACCGCGCTAGCTAGCATAGCGCGCGCGCGGTAAAAAAAACGGCAGCTGTCGGTAACAGGCATGGCGGAGGAGACGCTGAAATCGCATGAGTGCACACTAAACTTAGGCGTTCTAGGGCAGAACATACTTTAGAATGCTAAAATGTAACGTTTTTAGACTCGTCCTGGCGTTCTAGTAAGGAGTAGAACGTTGGCGTTCTAGTATACTGGAACAGTGTTGCAGAACGCAGTTAGGCGTTCTGATGCGGAACGGCAGGACGCGTGCTGAACACTGTAACGTTTTTGGGCAATGACGGAGTTGATTTCACCGAGTTGAGTTGAGCAGCCGCTTTACTGTCTTGTAGCCGCACGGAACGACTCAAGCTCTCGCACGACAGACGCATGTTTTGCAGGATCGGCGTATTGAATTAATAAGAATAAGTGTACACACTATTATCATGTATTCATAAAATGCAGAAGAAAGGCGTACAATTATTAAAATCAAAAACATACATTTACGGCAAGTCTCGTATAGACGTGCGAATGCTTTTGCAACAGTACAAGGATCCTCGTTCAGTCTCCAATGTCCAGATTTTCTCAGATTAGACTTAGCTTTTACATAATTAGCGCTGTTGCTACAGCTTAAATTCACTGTCTACTGCTCCGTCATTGTCCATTCCTGCAATTTTAGTCAACACAGCGGAGTCTGTACTTATCCTGATGGGCATTTGGCGACTTTGGCGCAAAATGTTGCATATTGTATAGCGTGATGCACTTCCTGACGCCTGGTATGGACGAAAATAGCTCGCCGAGCGTCATCATTTCCATAGATGTAAAAAAAACGTTCAAATAAAAATAAATAACGTTAAAAAACGTAAAAAACGTGACAAAAATAAAAAAGCGTTTGTAAACGTAATAAAAAACGTTACCTCTTCTTAGTGTAGTTCAACTCCACGCCTGATGCCCAGGAAATGGCCTTCAAGGCAACTAGGAATATGCCATTCAGTTTAGTTTTGCAGAAACTGTTGTCATTTTAGGCTAGCAGGAAGTAAAAGTTTATAGGTCATTCGACATGCAACGGAAAAATCATTGGTCTATTTCGTTGCTTTTATTTTGAAAGTGCTTCTTGTTAATCTGCTTTCCGCTCTGAACTTTGCCAACGTTTTTTAAATAAAAAAAAACATTTGGTAAATAAAAAACGTAAAAACGTGACCAAAGTAAAAAAACGTATAAAAATTTTTTACATCTATGATCATTTCGTCATTCATCGCTCAGTCTCATAATGATTTTTGTCATTCTCTTTATCAGTTTACACTTTGCAGCCGGTTGTACAACCGGCTATAGATGAATCGTTTTGAATATTCATATAATAAATAAATTAGTAGTGTATACTAGTTTTGTGATCGATCTATTTTTTTGTCATCCCTCGGGGTCATATGCTACTGAAGGTAAAAATAAATAAGTAAATAAGAGTTCTTTAAAAAAATTCGATCAAACACGCCACATCGTCTAACACAGCTGCCTTGCTGCGCATCAGCCTAATGACGCCTAGCGTCCTGGCTGGACCGCTCAAGCGCCGCTTGTCTGGGCTCATTTGCACAGTTCACCCAGCTGGTTGTACAACCGACTGTATTCATACAACAGGCTGTAAAGTGCACACACCGTGCTAGATAAATTCTTTCCTTGACTACCCATATAACATTCTCTCCCCTGCCCTGTACTCCTGTCTCGGTTCCTTACACTTCCCTCGTTTTCATTTCCGCCCCCCCCCATTACCTCTTCCTGTCCGTTTCCCCCATTCCCGTCTCTCCCTTTGTCCTTCCCGCTTCTAATTTCTCTTTGCTGCCTTCCCGCCCTTCTCATTTTCTGTTTTCCACTCGCCCCACATCTGCTCCAATTCCTCTTCTCATTTCCTCCATTTTGTGGTACTCACCCTCCCCGCTCCCTTCCCGTTTCCTGTCCGCTTTCTTCCCTGTAAGGGAATCTGCGCCGCGAACTGCTTTTCTAGACCCTAGACACACAGGTCATACATAGACTTTGACCGAGTCCGTGCCTGTAGCTATACCGTCACCGCAGCTGAGCGTAACCGAGGTGTCGCACTTCCTGGGCCAACTGGCGCTACCAGTGCGTCGCACCTGCCGTCACGTGACTGGCGAAGAGATGTGTAACACGTCACTTTATTCGCGTCAGTTTTCACGCACCAGGGGTGCCGAAATTTGGGGAGGGGTACTGGAGTCTCGCCGAATTTTGACAGTTGACCCCACGTGAAGCTCTCCGCAATCCGTAAAATTTTATAAAATCGTGTAAGGAATACGCCACTAGGTGGCGTTTTTATTCCAAATTTAGCAACAATGTGTGAAATTTCTGGGGGGTTGGAGGGGGAGGGTGGGGCACACAGCGCTGCACCGAAGGGGTAAATTTTGCGTGGCGCGCAGCTGACCGTGCAAGGAATATAGGAGAGGATGAAGTTTCCACTGCTGCGTTTTAGTTTCTTGTACCAAGTCCGTAACTACAGGGTACTGAGACAGTGTAGATAACATTGTTGAGGAAAGTCTTCTCCCTAATCCGAATGCGCTGATTGCCGACAGCAAGGGCATGCAGGCAGTAAAACTGCACCAACAAAATCCTCTAGTTGTTATAAGACGGGGCGCCGGCTACCTGTAAAATTGCCGTAAAACAGGTGGTTGGTTTGGCTGGGTACCAAGTCCGTAACTACATTTCCCCACAGCTGGTCGTAACCAAGTTGTCACACTGCGGGGTCCAGTAGCGCTGTCGGCCGGTCGCACCTGCCGTCACGTGACCGGCGAAGTGATGTGCGACACGTCTCGTCACTTTATTCGCGCCACTTTCACGCGGCGCGCGCGCTGCTCGCCGGGACGTGTGGTCGACACTGATGTCGGACAAGACCAGGGACCTGATCTACAAAATACCTTACGACAATCTTACGATTACGTTAATGTCGAAGTTACGATCGACTGACGACGGACGTATTTTCAAAACGTCTACGGTAAAACTTTTGTAAAATCTCACGGTATTCCTAAGATAAATCTCTGCATGTCGTAAGTCACTCTCGTATAAGTTGACCTGACGATAAACTGAAGACAATCTTATGATAAGTCGTAAGATATTTTATAAATCGGGTCCCAGAACTTCACGATCGAGAACAGGACCAATACGTCAAGACCGGTCAAGACGGAACTTCCAGCTGCCAGGTCGAAGTCGTCATCGAAATTCTGGCATCGAGACCGAAACCCAAACATTTGATCCCTCACTCTCAACCGACGCTGATATGGGATGGAACCCTCAACACTCAGACCCAGGCCGACATCTTGGTCTTGAAGCCGTTCTGGGACAGTGATGTCAGATGAGACCAGAACTTCTGGACCGAGAACAACACAGAGACAAAACTATTGAGACCAAGACCGTGATGAATACCAAAATTTTGGCTTTTATATCGAAGTCCATACCAAAATTATGGCTTAGTGTTTAAAAGTTTGTATTGTTGCCATATTGTACTGTGCTATATTTGCCTTTAGTGTTGGTTAGGCGCTAGGAAGAGCACCCGGTCTGTAAAAATTGAGTGATCAGGTGTTGATGTGGTTATCTGTCTGGAGCGAGGTGCAGATTGTTTGCGATATGGTCCAGCTGATGCCGCTGCATCCCAAAACCCCATCATCTCTAGCCTCATTTAAATTCAGACTGGTTTTACCTTTCTGGTACCGGCTTACCGAGGTTGTTCTGGAAAAGAGGCCGTTAAACGGGTGTAGTAGTGCTGGTAGTGGTTGTACTGTGCTATATATTGCGCAACGTATTAGTGGCCCTTTGCTGTGTTTTTTTTCAAATGAATAACGTATTTGGTCTCTCGACCGAGATTGAGACGCGACCAAACCCTCAAGACAAAGACAGAGACCTCCGGCTTGATTTACAAAATATCTTACGATTTATCATACGATTATCTTAAGTTTATCGTAAGGTCGACTCACGATAGTGACTTACAACGTGCATTTTTTACAAACACTATCTCAGACGATCGCAGTCGCACAATTTTGCAAGTGAATCGTAACTAAGAAATGCCTTGCGTTCTTCGTAAGATGTTTCGTAAATTAGACGTCCGTCGTATTAGTCAATCGTAACTTTGGCATTATCATAAGATAATTGTAAGATTGTCGTAAGATATTTTGTAAGGTCCCTGGTCTCTCGGGAGCGCCTGCGGGGACGTGTGGTCGAGCTAGCTAGGGCACGGAATGGATGAATGGACGCCGTCACGAACCGTCAGTCAGTCAGTCGGGACTCGGTTATTGCACTGTGCAGGTGCGATATTGAATATAGTGACACACACGTTTAACGGCCCTTTGTCCCTGACCACCCATGTGCGCCGCGGTATATACCGGAAAAGTAAAACCAATCGGGTTTTACTGACGCAAGAGACAGTGAGTGGCAGTGACATCATCTGGGCCATATGCAAGTCTGCACCTCGCTCCGGGCATACGACCACGCCAGCACCCCACCACTCAGTTTTTACAGGCCGGATGCCCTTCCTGCCGCCCAACCAACAGCGTCAAAGCACTGAAGGCAATATTGAATATAGTGAATGATGTCGAGCTAAATATAAACCTCGCCATTTGTACCATGCCGACTAGGGTTTTCCGCTGGCGGTGACTCTTCAGAATGCCGGCTATGTTCGGTACACGGCGGCTGGACACTATAAATTGCTGTGGCCTGCTGGCGTCCCCCGTGACTTGAATTAAAGGATCCAGCGCTGAAGCCTCGCTGAAGTCATGCAGTCTTAAGCCTTGTTCACAGCACTTGAACCGCGAGTTCTGAACGCCTGTATTCCAGTGGGACTGTTTGTTCATTGTACTGGAGAGAGAAAGAGATAAATTTATTTGCCAAGTACGTACTTGACTGTGCGAGCAGTTCTGTTTATAGGCTGCTGGAGGTGGAACGAAAAGACAGAGGCAGACCAAGGAAGACATGGCTTCAGGACACAATGAACGAAGATCTGAAAGAGATGATACTGGACTGGAGTGGAAAGGTGCAAAGTCTGTTGCCGGAAATCGTACAAAATGGAGGACGCTTGTCACCCAGTGTTCCAGCGGGAACAGGAGGAACTAAGTCTAACTGTCTAAGTGAGCTCGTTTTTGAGTTCAGTTCATGAGCGATGAAGAAAGCTTGAGACTACAGGATAGTGGTTTCGCTATATAGCAACAACGTTAAAATTTGTGGTATTTTGGCATTATCCGGCAGTCGAACGTCGTTATGTCGAACTCGGATAATTCTAACTTCCGCTGATATCGAAGTCGGACTTCGGTCCCGGCCATGAGCCATTGTAAAAGGCGGGAAAAACATCGGATTTATCGAGCAATCGAAATATCGGCTATATATCGAGCGATCATCGTCGCCCCGCGTGCCACAATCGTCGTTTATATCGAATGGTAAAATTGTAATACAGGAAGCACAGACTGCAGTAATGCAGTATGTAAAATTACATTAGACGATGAACGTTTTATCACGTTTTTAAACGTATTTAAGTGTAATTTTTATTTGTTTATTTTGTGTATTTTATTTTTTAAATTTATTTTTGTTTACTTTTTTATGGTTTTTGACGTTTTCTGTTTTTTTCTCCAACTTTTTCACCTCTATAATGAACGAAGCGGTTGTTGTCCTGTGACCACGCGCAACTGGCGATTGTCGCTTTTGTCCTCGTCCGTCTCGCGAGACATTCTATTTCCGGCGCCGACTGACGTCACGCGCGCGAGGCGGGGTGGAGAACGTTTCCCGTGAGGCTTCAGTCGCCGACCGCTATTTCAACTACTGACTTTCTGTCTAAATTTAAGCTTAGCTAAACTTGTTGTCTTGACTTACTTACTACTACTACTACACCCGTTTAACGGCGTCTTTTTCAGGACAACCTGTGTAAGCCGGTACCAGAAAGGTAAAACCAATCTGGGTTTCTGTGAGGCAAGAGATGACGGGTTTTGGGATGGCAGTGGCATCAGCTGGACCATCTGCACCTCGCTGCAGACAGATAACCACACCAACACCTCATCACTCAATTATTTACAGGCCGGATGCTCTTCCCGACGCCGAACCAACAGTGTCAAAGCACTGAACGCAAATGTTCTTGGCTTACTTACGCCAACGACGACGACGACGATGTCGTGGCGAGCTGGCAGCCCAAGTGCAGTGATGGTAAACGCGTCGGAACCTTGGATACCGAGGCAGGACCAACGCTTTGGCCTCCAGACCGAGCCGCGACGTTTGGTCTCGAAACGAGACTATACCGCACGAGACCAAGACTGGTCTGGTCTGGTCTCAATAGCAGTATGAGGCTGACAGTACCAAATAGGTCTGGTCTGGAGACTGTAACATCGCTGCCCAGGTGTCAGCTATACAGTTCGCATCCAACAACGTCTGTCTTCAACTGCACGACAAGTGCTGTCTTCTTTGGCATTGTCTAGCCATTCTTTCTTGGACTTCTCCGTGGTCGACCAGTGCGTCTGGGCACGCAATGTACTATGCGGTATTTCGGCGGGCATGCTCGGATGTCAGTCGCTGACCGCTATAGTTAGAACAATTATTGACGCCGTCGCCACTGTCACGGCTTGTTCACAGCACATGAACTGAAGCTATACTGCAGGCACGGCAAAGCACAACGTTAGCCCGCCCGGCTGTGCCAATAGCCGCCTGCGTCCAGCGAATCAGTTCTGCTGCTGAAACCAACAGGAATTGGTTGCCATGTCAACGTATACCCCGGAGGATCGAAAAAACTAATTTCAGATTAATCATCTACAGCCGACCCAAAAATTTTGGTGAAGATCGGTCCGGTAGATTTCGAGGTAATTGGCCTGATGGGAATCGAATCTCTAAAACACGATTGAGTAGATAAATAAGAAACAGAAGCAAAAGCTCGCCGTGTCGGCTTTTAGCAGCCGGGCAGGTTGAATGAACTGACTGCAACAAGTCGACCCAGTTACACGACGCGTTCATTGGTCACGCGCGTCAGCGTCGCCACTTTATTGGCTGCAGCGAAACTAGAACGGTTGGTTCTCGGTCAGTTCGTGCACTGTGAAGTAAGTAACAACAACAACAACAACAACGACCGTTTAACGGCCTTTGATCCGGGACAACCCGGGTAGGCCGGTACCAGAAGGAACTTTCCCCACTCACACCTATCCGAATCAACGTGCTTCCTTTA
>Ga0126332_10000927_pt1 | contig 10142 bp, 9 predicted proteins | sample InaspJWI42metaG_FD_94482 | JGI IMG/M metagenome (GOLD analysis project Ga0126332, IMG submission 94482) | Marine gutless worms symbiont microbial communities from Oahu, Hawaii - Inanidrilus sp. 2 OAHU.JWI-42 metaG | ecosystem: Host-associated > Annelida > Digestive system > Unclassified | place...
AAGTAAGTAAACAGAATTGACAGTGCAACGACACTACCGTAGCAGCTAGAGCTAGGTGACTGCCAGTGAGACTGAGGCACGTATATTTAATATAAGCATTTCGGAATTATATATGTGGGAAACGATGCATGGACACTCCATTGACTCCACTAATGCAGTAATCCAATTTATCCAAATGGAAAATATGTCCTAAAAATTTTACTAAATGGGCAATCAGTGGGGGGGGACATTTACCATTGCGTCCCCCCAACCAAAATGTTGGGGGGACGTGTCCCCCCCCCCGTCCCCCCTATAATCGCCGCCCCTGCTGCAATGCATTTCTCAAAGGGATTTATGCAAATGGCAGTGTGGCTGCAGCGAAACTAGGACGGTTAGTGCTCAGTCAGTTCTGAACACACTGTATTCCAATGCGGCTGTTCACACTGGAGTTCGCGAGTTCAATTCAGTTTAGTTCATGTGCTGTGAACAAGCCTTTGCCCACTGTGATGATTGTCTGCGCTATAGGCATGTCGTGCGTTGTATTTGTCTTCGACCGGAGGCGCCACCTGTCGAACTTCTGTGAGAATTATGTTAGTGTCGAGTCGCCAACACTCGCCAGGTGTCAGCGCTGGTCAGTTGAAAGCAGCAAAGTATATTGAGTCTCTGGAAAAGACTTATGATGAAGGCACCAGTGCCGTGCGATTATTATTAGGCCGCATCGCACGCATCGAGTGCAAAGATGTGGCCTATTGCTAAAGATGTCTTTCTGTTTAGTTGTTGGACACAACCATGAAATGTCAAGTTCAGTCGCGACAAGTTGCTTTTTACATTTTCATTCGCCAGATGGCGGCACCAGGTTAGCAGAATGTCGCTGATCGATGTTGCGTGAAGCTGCCACACTGCCTGCACCAGTTCTCGGAACCGCCGCGCCGTTGACGATTCGCTGCTGCCAGTCGACGAGTGAGACAAGTGGAGACGGAGCGTACAACCTCATCGTCAGCAAACAACGACGGCAAAGCTATTCAATATGCGGAATATTTAATAGCTTTGCGGACGGACAAGAAACAATAAGAAAAATCCCCAATTCACACCGCTCGACCCGACCCGGGCGACAAAAAATGTTTGGTCGTGTCGGGTCGAGTGGTGTGAATTGGGCGTAAGCTATCGAACGGCGGAACGGCCGCGGAACTTTTTGTCTGACGAGCGTACTGGCCAGACTCAAAGTTTCTTCAAATCACTCAATCGTTAGTTAACGACTGAAGTTGCGTTCTGGCCGACTCCGGATCCCCAACGCAACGCAAGACAAGTCGATGTCCAGTCTCGTCAACTCGGCACTGTCAACATGGCACTGCCTGCGTTTGCTGCTGAGCGCCGTGCTGTGTCACCGTGTTGCGGCGTGTTGCTGCTGGGCGCCCGCCGCTGTCGAGCGATATCTCCATCTCCTGCCCGCGCGGCGCTCAGCGCAGGAAACCCGCCACACGTCGCTGTTGCGGTCGAGTGATTGGATAGACGGACGGACGGACGCTTGACCGTTACATAGTGAACGCAGCTTTGAGACTTGTTCATGCAGCACATGAACTGAACTGAACTGCAGTTCGCGAACTCTAGCGCGAAGAGTCCCATTAGAATACACGTATTCAGAACTCCAGTTCAGTTCAGTTCAGTTCATATGCTGTTAACAAAACGTTAGTCTACTCTAGTCAACTGGTGAGTAGTTACAAATCTACACTGTAAGTGAATCGCTTACGTCTTATTCCGGAACTATAGTGCACTGTGCACACGTTAAAATCGTTACACTGCCACCCCACATTACTACCTTCCTGCCCCACACCCATCCCGACTTTTCCACATAGGCGTAAATAACTCACAGTAAGGTCTACGCACTAACATAGAATAGAAACGATGCATACGGGTAAAATAGTAGGACCACGGAGGTATAGGCTACTGCAGAGTGGGCCAAATTTAGCGGTAGTATACAGGGGCGGCGCCACGATTTTAAAAGTGAGGAGGACAAAACGTGATTCGCGAGCGAAGCGAGCAAAAAAAATTTTTTTGTACCCCCCACATTTGGAAAAGTGGGGGGTACCATTTTTTTCCACGTGGGGGGTTCGAGCAAACAAATAATTAGCAGTTTTGAATACACTGAAATTTGCTGCCTGGTTGTCGCATTAATAAATACATGTATGTCATAGGCCTATAGTATAGTATTGTGAATAAGTGAAGAAGAGAGGTTCGTGTTTCAGCAGAGAACAATGTCTACGAAGATTGAAATCGTTCACACGGTCCACTTGTGGCCAGATGCGCCTGAATAATGTTGCGTTGTGCCATGTGCAAAAAAAGCATTTCGGACAAGCTTGATATCAAGAAAGTGATGCAGGAATTTTTTTTGAGAAAAGACAATCGTCGGTCACTGGGAAATATTTTAATCTTATGTTGATTATCCAGAACGTTCTGTTTAAGTAGTTTGATGAATGGCAAAAATCAACAAAAAGCCCAACAAATGGAGGGATGGCTCACGGAACGGGGTTGTAGGGGAAGTGGGGCTGGGGCGTGGGACACTAGGACCCCAAACTGACACAATCTGACAATGGCCGACAACAACCTGCCTGCCAAGTTTCATCTCCGTCCATCCATCCGTTTTGCCGGAATTCACGTTTCTGTCCAATTCAGGGCAAAAACGCAGTGGTGGGTCACTTTAGGAGAAAATTTAGGGAAGAAAGGGTTAACCGCCGTCTACTTAAATTAGTACATTGGATATGAGAATGGATAGGGCTATCATATGGAAGAGACCCGACGTTGATGTCTCTTCTGGTTTGAGCACAGTCCACTTATGTCAGAGACGGACAGACAGACATGCCTGTAGCAAAGACCCGCTACAGTAGCGTTCTGCGGGCCAAAAAAAATTCTTATATTCAAAATACGTTGTCTATCAATAAGTGAGAAGATGCCTACAGTCGTAGTAATACAGTTGTCAAGCATAAGAATTAGTATTAAGTCGCTATATTTTTGGATGTTATTGTTTGTGCTGACAACTAAATTCAGGACTTCAACGTATCTGTTTGGTGACTATTTTTGTTTGTATTTTGCTTGGATTGTTGGCTGTTTATGCGTTCGATTATTTGTATGCATTTACATACAAACAATAACACAATAACACTTTAGACCGACGTGTTTTGTATCAATATTTAACATGACACAAACAATCAACAACTTAAGAATACACCAGTCGCAGTATGTGAAGAGAAACAAGATATCAGTAACTTGACAGGTTTAGACTTGAGTCAGAGGAGTTGAAATTCAGTCACTTGTAGTGAACAAAGTAAGAAGACCTCAAAAGATTGTCTGCTACAGAAGCACAGATTAATCACCAGAAAAGTCATTTTCATTGTACCCCTGCACCTCCTGGGTCCCAAAAGTGAGGGGGACAATGTCCCCGTCACGCCGTCCCCCCGGTTGCGCCGCCAATGGTAGCATGCACGTATTTCATTTATTTTGCTTGAAACAGCGGCGTGGGCCAATGTGCTACATGGGTGCGGCACGTTGGCGCCACCTTGCAAATACCATCTGATCCGGCTGCGGGATAAAAACAAAGCTAAAGTGTCCGGCTCTCTTTGCCTCATTTTCTGCTTCGGATTGGAAATACGGCGGCATCAACTACCCGGCGTTCTGGATTTCATATGTGGGGTAGAAACTTTGTGGGCGGAACGACTTGTAGGCTTTGTAGGAACTGATAAATGATGTTTCGAAACATCGGCAGGCGAACTTATTCACGCGTGAAACTGGTCAGTTATTGGATGAACTGCGTGTCAAAACCATCGCCGGCCGCGTGTAAACGAGGCTAACGTAACGTAAGACCTCCGTCGAGCCTGCAACAAACCGGATGTGGTCGTGTATATACGTGGCGCCTGCGCATGCGCATGCCGGAAGTGACGACAGAAGCCGAGCGTTGCCAGTCGAGCGACTGTCGCGACGTAAATTACGGGTTGTCTTTCGCGAAAGGTCAATTATCGGCGAGACCACAAGCCGTCGCGACTGTCCTGCGAGTCGATTCAGCGGGTCCACTCGAGCGTGCCGTTGTTATTAGAACGATCTCGCGGCGGCGGCGGCGGAGAACTGAACGGAGGATCCACCGGGGCGGGCGGTCTGGCTGCCGGACAGCGCCGCCGCCGAGCCCAGCGGGCGGCCCCCACCAACAATACGACGACTTCTCTGTGGTTGGGCTGATCGCGGAAGAAAGAAGAGAGAAAAACTCCGCCGCGTTTTCAATGGAGGACGTGCCGCGGAGTGGGCGAGATGTACCTGTGCGCGGCATTGTTTGTCCGTCCGACTTCAATAGTCACGCCACCGCCGACTGCTTTTCGCGATCGTTCTATCGGAAAATTCTTCACCGCGTCGTCGTGAACGCCGGAAGTGACGGCGTGTACGATATGGCGTCCCTGATGCGATATACTTCCCCGCTTCGACTCGCTACGCTGATTCTGTCCGAACGGCGTAAACAGTATTGTTTCTGCATGCTCGCGGCGCAAACATACAAGTGGTAGGTGTCAAGCGTGAATTTCACGGTCGAAAATGTAACAAATTACGAGGAAACAATTTTCCAGAGCAAGGTGTGATACTAGCGTTCTATAGAGGCATGGGTGCTGTGACCGGATGTCGAAACGTAGAAATTTTGACTGACAATTAATAATATCGCTGAGTTGAATTCCACAGTTTCGTCATTAATGAAAATAAGATAGTAGTAATTAGCTAATACAGTCAGAAAAAAACTGAGAAAATATGATATTGTAGTCACACAATGCACACAAGCTTAATTATAGTAACAACAAAATTAATTAGTTTCTGCACTGTTGCGTGGCAACTGGCAAGATTTCAACTGACAGGACGCATCGCGCGGTCCCTCGGCGATAGCTGAGCTTCTTGTTTATCGACGTTATCGTACTTATCGTACACGAAGGCAGGCCTAATTCTGCGTACGACGCCTCTCGATGTACGTCTGAACATTGTGGTGGGAATTAACACACATCAGACATGAAACCGCGTCTAAACAGTCGACCCGTGTCGCAACCCGGACCGTGGGATCTTTGACCTGGCGACCCGACAACCGCTGGACGCTCTCAACAGGCGCGAATTCCAAATGTATAGACCCCTCTACGTTTAAGCATATACCGCGCATAAGTTTATACAGGCGCACAAATCCCAGATAACTAAACATTTCAGTGTGCTATAAACTAGCGACAGACACATAAAATTTCAGTGGTATGGGCCGCTCTTAACATTCACAGTTGAAAGGCCGTGCCAAACTACCGCGGGTCCGACAGAGTGATTGGCGACCCGACCGACCCGGTTACAACAGTACTTTTGACCCGGTAACCCGCGGTTGCCCTTTACCCGCAGATCCGACCGGTTCCAACTGTGACCACCCACACGGTACAAAGTGGTGGCTCCTGTTGGTGCTCCTGGCTGAAGTCATGACATGTGTCTTTATCGAACACCATTGTACATAGGGCCTTGCCTCATGTTCGTTTGTTTTGTATGGCAACTTTTTTTCGTTTGTCTGCGCTTGCAATGCTGTGAAGTCTTGCCGTTTCTTGCGGCAGTTGTTATTGGCCAGATTTCGGAGTGTTCAGGTTTTTCGGCCGAACCAGACCCTATTGCAAATTTAGGAGCCCTACCTTCCAACATTACTTTGCAATGCAAATATGTGGTCTGTATAGGCTATTTCATTTTTTTCACTTTCCGTTGATTGACGAACATGCGATTCCATTCTACGGGAGTGCCTCACGGAAGAGCGACGCTAAGCAGCGAAAAGTGGAAGCAAAGTCAAGCAAGTGGTTCCATGGTTCCGGACCCACGGTTTGAAAATCCGTCGCTGGCAGTTGTTCCAGCGGGTGTTTTGTATACTGTACACGTCGTGACGTTGACAGATGGGAGTGAAGAACGGAACTGGAGTCGTTCTGTCAGTGATGCGGAACAAAGTGCATCCACCATGCACTGAACTGCAGAGAAAGCCTGTCCACGTCGCGACGTCCAGCGAGCGCTGACAGACCGCCGAGTGCGTACAGCGTCCGGCTCTGAGCGGTGACCTCTGGCCACGGCGAGGTCACGCCGACGACAATTACCGCCTGTTAAGGTCACGACCTCCATTCACTCCGGCCGGGCACAGATAAACAATATGGCGATCTCTCTCCGTACCACTGGACGCATTTTCATCACATCTGCAAGACAGTTCAAATACAAAACTGTAGCAGCGTGGTCACAAGAATTGTCGTATCGTTGATTTAGGCTTAGGCCTGAGCGGTGAATAAAGATGTATAATATATAGCCTAATTATTAGTATTCACTATTTTTTCCCAACTTGAATGCTAGAATATAATGGACATGTAAAATGAATTTTGTGTCTCCTTGCGTTGTCAGAAAGTCTTGGTTGAAGTTGGAGACGTTTGGACATTTGGTTTTGAGACATGTGAGCGGACATGCAGAGACAGACAGATAGGCTTGTCACGAAACACGTCGCCCCCTTTTGGCAAAACTGTCCTATCGCAAACGATGACATAGGAACTAAAACATAATCACATCAGTGTGAACATTTTTTTAAACATAACGGTGTATGCAAACCTGTGATGCACCGTAGATGGCCGCACATCAAAAACAAGTTTGTGTTCAGCCTCGTCAACTCGGCTGTCAACATGGCACTGCCCGCATTTGCCGCTGAGCGCCGTGCTGCGGCGCCGTTGCTGCTGGGCGCCAGGCGCCTGCCGCTGTCAATCGATATCTCCTTTCCGCACGACGCTCAGCAACAAACCCGCTGCACGCCGCTACTGACTCCCCCAATATTTTCGACGCTAGTCGGCCACTCTTTCCAGGACAGACGTTACACTAGATCACTTTATTTTTCGCTGAGAGACCAACGTCTAAAACTTTATTCTGAGACCTAATTAATATGCAAAACGTCCTAAACCGTGTTTCAGACCGATCGTCCCAGCTCACTGGCAAACGTAGATAAATTTATTTTTAATTTTCAGCGTTCTGTCCGTGACGGTTATTACACCGCTCTAAGCTACGACGTCATTCATTTCGTTTACATTTGCTTAAGCGAAAGTCGAATTGGTTTGGTTCGATACTTTGATCTCAGACCAGAGTTTAGCGTTACTCCACGTTTTGCATATTAATTAGGTCTCAAACCAAACTTTTGGTCTCAGACTAGAGTTTGAGACTTTGGTCTCAGCGAAAGATAAAGTGACCCACTGACCGTGCTTCGCATACGCGGGCAGTGCCAATAAACTAAATTAATTTATTATTTTCCTTTTGTTTTGCTATCGGATATATTCATTCTGGTGAAGTAAAGATTTTCAGAGCACTGCATCGACCAACGTCGGCCATCGCATCACCGAAAATGCTTTTACGCTCACGAACTCTCCCCATATGTGATGATGACCGATCTCGACCTTTGAACTTGATCTGCGAGATACGATCAAGAGACGAAAGGCTATTTGTTGGAAAGTTATCGCGCGACGCAGACACAGACCATCGTGGACCGACTGCATTACCCGGACCACCAAACTGGTCACTAATAATTAAAAAAACGTCAGCTGTCAGTTTCGTACTACACCGGTACGCTCTTAGGTTCAGGCAATAACTCGGCAGAAATTCTACTCGCTATACATCACGAGAAGGGAGCGATAGAAAATTGGGTTTGGACAGCGACAGTTGACATGGGCAGGCCGAGATGGGTGCGAAAAGCAAATTTCAGCCACGGGCTGATTGGACTCCATATATTACCAGCTAATATATAGGCTAGCTCCGTGTTTCCGCGTCAGACGACGATGGTCGCTGCTCCTCGGCGTCGGCGTCTAACATTTCACCCAGACACGACGGAGAGGTCGGAGCCTCGAACAAACGATGACAACTTGGCAGGGATCATGTGCTTAGCCCTTGACCCACCGCGTTATTAGGCGGTCGACCCCCGGACACCCGACACCCTCCAATTATGTCCGCGGGACCGTTTTCCGGGCGCCAATTGATCTCCGCGCCCCGTCCCGCGCGTGCATTCCGTAGCCGACTGCCGCCGCTTCGAATAATTTCCAAGCAGTGATGGCGGAGTTAGGGGGTCAGTTGACCCCAGTGTTAAAGGTGGGGGTCAAGGCTATATCTCGGACCCCTCCCCAGTAATCCGTGATATTGATCTTGTTGCACGGGACGGATGTTTCAGTCAAGCGTTGAGGAGCGCATTCTTTTACCTAAAACGTACTGAAATGCAGGATTTTGTCCAAAATTTTCTCCGAGGGTGCCACCCCCGGACCGCCACGGGCGGGAGGGGCCCACCCAGTTTCCCATACCAGCCTGCAGTGTTTTCTGACTCCTCCAATATTTTCGACGCTCCTCGGCCACTGTTTCCAGCTGCGGACGGGCACCTGCACAAGACTGCTGGATCGGCTTGGAATGTGATGTATGGGAACGCAGCAGGCAGGATGTTATTAACATTATTACGGCTCCAACAATGGACCCGACCCGGCCGGTCCCACTGATTCGGCCGCGGCGGCGGCGGCGGCGGCGGTACCGTTTCGCCTGAAGGTGGCGGCAGCGGCGGCGACTTCGGCGGCGGCGATCAAAGACCGCAGCGGCTCGACGGGACACCGACAGGTAACGAACCGACGACCGCGACCGTGTTGAGGGTAGCGAGCCAACCAGTCGGCCGCGACGTTCCGCCACTTTCACCGCTGTCGCCACCGCCTGACCGAAGATTTGTCCCCCTGCCGCTGGACACCTACGCCCACGAAAATCACCATCGCACTCATTCGTGTTATATATACATTTTTTTTCGCATAAATTGCAGCTACAAAACAATAAATTGAAAAAACAAAGGAAAAAGAGACACACAATGTTATGTACTGCAGTTGGCGTTTAGGGTTCCGGTAAGTTGTTCGTACATATATATGCCTCTGTAACCAAGCGTATATTATTTTGTACCTGTCAATGGGCGGTGACGCCCTGCGCTGAGAAAGCAAGCGTAGGTCATGGCGTATCACACTGGTTGGTTATGCATCAGATACTTGGTTCATCCACCTGTGGATTCATGACAAAAAGAAGGGAGATGAACACCCCTCTACACTCCGCGCGGGGTGTCACACACTTTACCTCGTTAAGTCTCGGTTGGGGCTGTTGGGGTCAAGGTCAAGTACGGGGGCAGATGTTCGGTGGGAAGGGGGGCGGGTAAATGTCGCGTATTCTCGCCGCGGCGCCGCGCCGGTGGCAACTTTTTGAGGGTCGGTTGACTGGTTTGCTCGCTAGCCGCGCGGTCCGTAGGTGGTGGTGCGTGGTTGCTTTCAGACGTGGAACGTCACGCTCGAATGCGTTTCTTAATTGATTATCATACCGGTTTCGAGTGAAGGTAGCACGAACGCTACCGTTGTCAGACTATAATACCGCCTTGTCTGTCTATTCTATGAGTGGATTCTAGCTTTAACTCCGTCTGTTCGAAGTCATATGTGAATTTTGAATCTTTATACACTAAGTTACCAAATAATGGCGGCAAAAAAGCATTCGTTTATTTGTTATTTACCAATAACGTAGCATAATTTAAATTATAATAAATAAAAAGAAACCTTAACTAATTACTTAACGAAACGTCCGTGCAACATGATTCAAGTTCTGTCTTAGCATTGACAACTAATACCCTACAGAACGCGTACGTATATAACATAAAATTTGTTCAAAAACTTGCGTTTACGTATCGCAATTGTCTGTTTAGCTTGGAGACAATTAAACATTCGTATATAATTGACAGGTGGGAGAAACGCATTAGATCGTGACGTTATGAAGACAGAAATGGGAATGATCAAAAGCAAAAACAGTAAGTAGCAGGCACATCGCACGTCTACAACAAAAATGTCACAAGAACTGAGTTGGACTAATTTAATATTGTTATGCTGCCAACAGTGATAATTCGCTACAGTTTGAACGCCTTCGACTGAAAGTACCACATCTCAGTAGTCACCGAACGAACGACGTAGGCTTTTGTGACATGTTAAAATCTGTCTAATTTTATACGCAGTCGTGTCACTCGAACATTGGAAACAGCTGCTGCTGTTGCTGCAAACGTTGTCGTGACTGCACTTAGTTACGACGCAGTTACAGCAAGTCGCATTGCTTTACATCATCGCCAC
>Ga0126332_10000928_pt1 | contig 10129 bp, 10 predicted proteins | sample InaspJWI42metaG_FD_94482 | JGI IMG/M metagenome (GOLD analysis project Ga0126332, IMG submission 94482) | Marine gutless worms symbiont microbial communities from Oahu, Hawaii - Inanidrilus sp. 2 OAHU.JWI-42 metaG | ecosystem: Host-associated > Annelida > Digestive system > Unclassified...
AGCACAGCACATGAACTAAACTGAACTGAAGTGGCCATTGGCCACGCGTTCATTGGCCACACGCGTCGACGTCATGAGTGACGACTTGATTGGCTGCAGCAAAACTAGGACGGTTGGTGCTCATCCAGTTTTGAAGACACATCGGAGTTTGCGCACTGCAGTTCGCGAACTGGAGTTTAGTTTAGTTGATTTCATTTCATCTGCTGTGAACAAGCCTGCGCCTTAATCGGGGAGACACGACACGTCGGCGAGTCCGAGATTGTAGTTTTCTTCTCGTTTGGATTTTGGGGGACGTGTTTGAAGGGGGCTGATGTCCGCGGGGTCACACAATTCGGCATGGTCATCGGCGCCTGGGTAGCTTCCTGCGCGGCCGTCGCCGTCGTCGACTGCCCGGACTGGGAGGGAGAGAGGAGAAAATGAATGTGTTGCGCATCTGATGAAAATTAACTACCGACATCTGCACATCGTATCCCGGCGTATTCACCTGTGTCCAGCGGATGATCGTTGATTCAATTGCACGAGTTCGCCCATCCGCCGAGTTGAAGAATGCGTTGTTGTTGACGGCCACAGAAACAGAACCTCGTGCCCTTGAAGCTTATGGTTAAATTAATTAACTGTTAAATAAATGACGGGGACTGTCATCCTGTGAAATGTCTTACAACGACACTGTGGCCTGATAAAAGACAGCCAGCAACTGCGAGAATTGGATGTACCGGCATACGTCATGGGTGTTGAAGCTGAGAGATTTGCTGCTGCGATTCCGAACTATTTCAGTCTTGTAGTCTTAACTACGCTTTGCAATGAGTGTAGCCTCATATTATCCACTTCAGATGTCTTGGTATATTTTAATATGTTACAAGCAGGTTTAGGGGTATTCTGTCACCAGCAAACGTCGATGATAGTGATGGAAATTTCAACGAAACTTAGCTAACGTATAGCGAGACGTCTGACCACTGGTTTGGGTCAGTGGAACCGAACTGAGACGATAGGGAAGTAAAGGTAAAGGGCACCTGTTGCTGTTACTATATGGTCCAGTAACTAAAGACTGGCAAACGAAAACGAGTTCGACAGCCAACGCGACGTCACTCACGTCAGTCGACCAGAAGAAGCCTCCACTCGACGTTGCCTGCGTCTCGACGTCGTGTTTATGTCGAATTCTACGCCGGAAAATATTTATCCTGGAGTCGGGTGATCGGCGTTGCGTGATCGGCTTGTCTCGGTCGTGTTTCTCTACTGCACCGGGAAAGCGACGTGAAAGTATCGTCCAGCTGTTGCTGTTTTGACACGGAAGCCCATCACATATCGACATCGATTAACTCGACTAGTCAACAAGCGCGATTTTTTTACATAATGTCTCGTTCACATCGCACGAAATGCAGTGTTCGTCAACTATGCGATTGCGACCTAGTTTGCTGTGTCTGCAGCCAATCAGTTCAAAGTAGGTCGCGCTGGACTGTGGGGTGGGCATGACCAATTAACGCTTGTGTAACTGGATTGACTTGTTCAGGTAAGTTCAGTTTAGTTCATGTGTTGTGAACGAGGTTTTACTTATCCGCCATTTAGATATTTCATGGAATTTTATAGCACCATTTTAGCATAAAATGGATCGCAATGTGCGTTGCAGATAAATATTATAGCCATTAATACGATTTCTCATATTGCAATTGAACGTGGTGGTGAAATCGAAACACGCCATCACAGCGCTCCTGTTTGCTAAACTGAACAAGGCAGTCATAGATCGCAGACTCCGCCCCCGGTGCTGCCACACGAGGAGCTACTTTAAGCACACGTCATTTTCGTGTCACTATATACGCAGAGACGTTATGTGAAACATGATCTCATAAGTATTCAACACGCCCACTACGGCCTAATAAACCCCGACTGCGAGAAGTATAGTCCCGTGCGTCCGTTGCCTGCAGCAGGTATTCCTACGCTCCGTTTATAGCCAAGTCAAAGGCTACGTGTGGGCTGCGCCTCAGCTGGGCGGCGACGTCGAGCAGCCTTCGCTTGTGTGCAGTGACGTCATCCATAAAAAACGGAAGTACATAACGTATCGCTACGCCGCAACAGGAGGACCGATCCCGTACGGCATAGGTAACATGCACGACAAATCGGTGAAGACCGGGTGTGTACGTAGTTCCGAAAATATGATCGCGGACAGACAAACATGCAAACAAGCACACAAACACACAGACACGGTCATCACAGTACTCTGCTGCCCTATTCGGGACGGAGTAATAACTCGCCGGCGCTTTATCTGCGACGCATGAACGACAAGCGTCAGTTTATTGTCGCGCGTCTTCCTACAGGCACTTCAGTTGGACAGTGCATGCATCTTTCTGATGCACATAGCCCACAGTCACGGTATTTTGTTGTTACTAGAATTTCTGGTATTCTAATGATCGTTGTACATCCCGGGTCAAACGTTGTGCTTAATGCATACAGTCGTAGTATTGCACGATATTAACTCACTAACTTCTGCATTTTTGTCCAAATAAAACCTCCAGTAAATGCACATCTAAAACAAAATCATGTTAAAAATGGACGTCATATCGCAAGTTCAGTTTCCTTTTACACAACATCTCACTGCAAGTCTGTAAATGCATGTTTTGTGTTGTATACTGATACACGTATGTGATGTTTTATCAGCCGTTTTCCTGGTAAACCTTTGCGGACATTATTGTACAGGACAGACACCCTTCCGTTCATCCAACCAAAGCACTTATGCAATATGCATCTCACAATCACTCCGCCGGTCACGACATGGCGCAACAAACGCTGGAGTGTCCCTCGACACGTTGTCGTTGCATCTGTATCTCGGATAAAAAAGGAAGGTCCCGCGGTCACGGATGACAATATTGCATGTTTTCTTTCGATGTCTGCGACGAGACGGCGGCTAGAGCAGCTGCAGCATCGCTCCAGCGCACGTCAATAATGGATAGAAAGGATCGAGGAAGCGAACAGTGAGATTTGTGCACGATGGACGTCGACCGGTCGTGAAATATTCAACGTGAAAGTTACCGACGGTACAACCTCGCCGGCCCGCGCACCGGTAGTAGTAATCTCACTAAATTAGGATTAGACGAACAAGAAGGAGCGTCTGCCGTGGCGCAGTAGGCCTATAGTCTGAGTCGACGGCATGGTTCGCACATCATTCGTTCGCGACGTGAATCGTTTGCTTTTGTGTCGAGGTTCTGTCGCCGGCGGCGGCGGATGTTGCTGTTGCTGCTGCGATTATATGACATTTGCCCCCTCCCCCCGGACACCTTCCCCGAACCTAACCCTAATCCTAACCCTGACCCTTAACTTTAACTTTAGCCGTAATCATAACCCTAAGCTCTTAACCCCTAAAACTAAAGGTTTGTTCACAGCACATGAACTGAACTGAACTTATTTATATACAATACGATACTTTCTAGTTTGTCTGTTTTTCCACTTTTTAGTTGTTCGTTTTCGTACGGTAGATTAAGATGATCTATGTTAGCTTCTGAGTGCACGTTAAAATGGCATCTTGCATCGTATCGTATCCCAACTGACCTAAACAAGTCGACCCCATTACAGGACGCATTCATTGGTAACGCGAGTCAGCGTGGTTGCAGCGAAACTAGAACGGTTAGTGGCGCTCGCTTAGTTCTCAACACGTATGCATTCCAGTGCGGTTGTTCATACTGGAGTTTCGTTCAGTTCAGTTCATGCGGTGTGAACAAGCCTTAATTTTAATCTTTATAAATGAGTAAGTAACACGGATATAGCAGTTCGCAACATTGCCGCACCGCTACGGAAACTCACATGACATACGCCAGCACAGTGTTACCTGCCACCCCACCCGGCAGAGTTGATATTCCGCGTTCACCCCAGCAAAACTGGTACTCGATCTAGCGACTCAGGAGTGATTCAAGGCTGAGTTGGTCTATGTGGCTGGTTATATACCGAGATAAGGCAGTCACCCATTCCAGTACTAACGGGGCTCGACGTACGGTAACTTCGTTCATGCGCCTAACTACACTGACCTCTACGCCACGCCGCCAATCTAACCATAGCCCCAAACTCTCACGCTGAGACATCTGGAAGGGGACAAAGTTGCGGTCACTTGCTGCTGCTGCTACTGCTGCTGCGGCTGAGTCAATCGTGTCGACACTCCCTGGTGCGCGCCGCCTCTCATCAACGACGTGGCAGTCTATACGTCACAATCAACACCGTATTGTCGCGATTATTGTTCCACGCAGCACGTCGACGACTCCTTCCGGGCACCTGCCGACCCGCAAGAATTATTTACTAGTCTCCTACGCTAGGTCGTAGTCTCGAGTCTCCTCTGTCCGTCCCTCGGTCTCTGATTTCGTGATTTAGTAGAAGTCTCATCAGGTTGGTACAAAAACTATTATTAAGTTACTTCAACAGAACCGAAAACATTTTCTCACGTCGTTTCGATCGCTCATCTCCAGCCTTCATCACGACTGAGTTCCGGTTTCTGGCGTCAGTAAGTAAACTGTCTCGGACGTGGCACGCTCGGTTGGTAGATCCCCTCGTCTCGACTCATACTGCTGCTCTTTCTGATGCACGCGCCTCTCTGATTTCGTGGTTTGTCGGTAACGGCGATCTGAACCGTCGCGAGAAGCTGGTGTCGTTCCGTCGCCGTTCCGGGTCACGAGACGACGTCGTGGACAGTAACCAGGCCGCCACGTGCGGCCGGCGCCCGCCGACGGTCGGTCCCAGGGCGGCCGCCGCGAGGAATCAGACGCGCGTCAACGTGATCCAATTACGGCGTGGGTGGCACGGCGACGCCATCGTAGACCGTTGGACCTGCGACCACCAGGTCGCGAGCTCGATCTCCGGCCAGGGCGCTGCTGCGTGATGACTTCGGGCGGGCAAATTGTTCACACCCATTCGTCTCGACACCGACAGTCTTCGTGAGTCGTTAAACCGGGTACCTTTACGAATTACGGCGTGGGTGGCCCGGCCGGCCGGCGCGGAGACGGTGACGTGACGGAGCACAGACAGGCTGGTGGTGCAGGTCGTTGTGTCGACGAGAGTTGACGCCTAGCTGGCCGACTTGAGACGGTTACAGCAGCTGCTGCTGCGTTAATATTGATCCCGGCTGCACGGATCAACGGATTCGCCAAGCATCATCAACCTCAGCCGCCGAGCTTTCATTATTAAAGCGCCGACGAGACTCAACATCGAGCTTGTCGTAGGTGCAATTACTTCTTTATTGAGGAACGTGGTGGCTCGGTAGCCGAGTGGTTAGCGCGCTGAACTCAGGCGCAGAAGGCCCGGGTTCAAATCGCAGCCGCGACGTTGTCGGGTAACAGTCTTACTCAAACTGTTCACACCCATCGTGCCTCTGTTCACCAAGCAGCAAAATTGGTAGCAGCCCTCTTAAGGGTTGCGGGGGTAACTGTCGGCCTAGCGGAAAATAATGGCAGCCTACCGCCTGGTTTATGACTTACGTCACCTGCAGGCTGACTATCAAGAACCGGGATCAGCTTCGGAACCCTACTGTCGGTAATCGAGTATGGGCTACCTTTACTGAGGAACGTAATGACTTTATGTGTCTGTTGGATGGGTATTTATTAATTTACACGTATAAATCTTTATTCGGTGACGTAACTACTTTAATAAAGATTAAGGAAGCTTATTAGGAGAACAGTTGGTAATGGAACTACATGTACGACGCTATTTGATGACAAATTTTCATCCGAAGAAAGTAATGACTTCTTTTTAAACGTTGTGTTGCTTCGGCATAGTAACGAAATATTTCACATGATGAGTACGAATACGCCACCATTAACGAGTCATTATAGTAAAGTAAGGTAAAGTATACGGATATAGCAGTTTGCAGTCTAACCTGCCACACCGCTACGGGAACTCACATGCCATATAGGATCACACAGTGTTACCTGCCACCCGGCAGCGGTGACATTCCCGCCTTTACCCCAGCCGAAGCTGGTACTCGATTATGCAACCCCGGAGGGATGCAAGGCCTAGTTGGCTTGTTACATACTGAGATGGTATACCCGCCCGAAGACGTCACCCATCCAACTACTAACCGGGCTCGACGTGCGTTAACTTCGTTCATGCGACGAACTCCGCTAACCACTACGCCACGCCGCCACTTGTGCTATTATGGAGTCGAAAGCATATGTTTTCGGGTTGTCCGTCCATCTGTGCGTGCGCAGACATTCTCCGACCGGCTTGCCATCGACTTTATAGTTTTCTGCTATGTTGCGCTCGGCAGTAATATTTAAACTGTAACGTGAAGGTGAATCCACCTTCCGTGAAAGTGACATTATGTATATTATGTGTAAATACTATCATCATTTACAATATTGTCATATTATAAACCGATAAATGTGAACTGTTGAGAGGAAGCACTTTCATGCCTTCAGGTGAACTATTGATGCACAATCCAGTGAGTGTTATAGCAAAACTTGAGCTATAATGAGAGTTCATTAAACATCGACACTTCATTCTTTTGTGCACGATGTTTTAATAATCAAATCTTACCTGAAAGTTTACTATACTTGCATAATGGCCACGTTATGTATAAGTTACGCAGCTAGCAACGTAAGGCTTTACGTACTTTTTACGTACTTTCTATCATATCACATTAATCGTCTTACTGGTAAGGCCTGTCTCAACTGCTAGCTAAAACGATGTTTCCGTAAATTTTAACTAAACAGACTTAGATGTTTATAACGTTTTTGATCGAAAACTGAAAACACGAATAACATGATGCCACGGCTTGATAAAATATCGACTAAAAATTAGTCATGCTTTCAAACAAAGACCTGTGTATACATAATATATGTCGGCTTAGTCAAAGTTGAAACAGAGCCTAGCGTTCCAGCTTGTCGCCATAAGTTTGACATACAGCGAATTGGAAGCGATCGTATTACACACAATTTTCGATTCTGCTGGGCTACACGCGTAGTTCACAAACTGTAAGAAAAAGTCTGAACTGGGAGGAGATCTGCTGATGAAGTGAGCATGCAGTGGCGTAATCATGCAATCAGAAGGCCTCCGACAACGATGATTTATGACCGCGACGTGATCCGGCATCTTACCGTTCTTCACAGGCAGGAAGGAGACAGTGGAAGGTCATGAGCATGGAGATCTGAGAGAGTTCTGTCAAGCATGGGATAACCAGATGCAATCTGCACGACTAAGGTGTGAATAATAATAATCATTAACAAAAGTAAACGATAACAAAGATACGAGTTGATGCAGACCTTATCCGCCAGTGGACTCTTTCTATTTAGGCCTATATGTAGCTGCATGTCTTCTAAACTACTGGTCAACACGGAACAAACGTCCCTCCTCCCCCCCCCAAAAAAAACTACGATAACTGAAGAATATACGACAGCAAGGTGCGATCGAAAACACTTAAATAACAAAATCTGACCGAACTTTGAACAGTTAATAGGCACTGCGAAAGCGGAACTCGAATTATTAAGCGTAGGCCTATATATCGGAAAGAAAGAAAAAAAAATTCATGTAAAAGAATCCAGAGAAACAAAATGTAACTTTCACTTGTTACCTTAAAATTTATGAATAAAACTTTACATGCGTTAACGTCATTGTAGTAAATTTCAACTTGGTATTGTAGCAAAAATACAAAAAAAATTAAGTGTTTACAACAAAGACATTCGGAGTTAGGTTCGTTGCTGAAATGAGTTTATTCCACTATTACAAACACTGGCAGCGAGTTGTTTGCAACGTAGGGCCTATTATTTTGCATCAAACACCTGCACCATATACACTGCATAAAATATGATAACACACAGCAAACCGCGAAAATATATTCGCTACAGGAATAACAAGTGACAGCCTGTGATCAACACGTATATGGATTTTGTGAGTCAAAAGCTAACGTTGCGTAGTAATATTTCTGTAGGCATCACGTTATTGTTTCGGACTCAGATTGGATAGGCCTATGTCGTAGTAGGTCGTATCACTTTGTCATCCGCAGGCGTTCATCACCCACACTCTGCAAACCATGAAACCATGTTTTGTTATGTATTTGGCAAATAAATTTCTCTCTCTGCGCGGATTGTTCAGTATGTCCCCCTTTACCCACGTCGCTATACTTTTGAAATCATTTTCACTTTAAGTTCTGCATAATAAATGTCATAGGCCTGCTCAACATGCTGGGGCTCCCATATCCCGGATGTTATAGATAATTCACGGTAGAAATCGTAGAATCGAGCTATACAAATTTGATTTTGAAAACAACACATCCAAAAACTGACTACTTTTGTAGTCATTTTAATTCAGTTTTTTTTTGCATTTCTGCCGAAAACCTACTGTTGTCAACAGGCCTAGTCGAATTGCCGATATTTTAAATGGAGGTTTTAACACGTTGTAAAATTACGTGAATCTAACAAAAGCATTCGCACTGTTCGAAGTGCCGCTTTAAGACTTGCATAGTACATCGTCATAGGACTTAGCAGTGAACGTTAAAATGTTCGGATTTCACTAACGACGGAATTCGCTCACCGGGCGTAGTCCGAACGCGACGGGACTTAAGTCGTTTCTAGTGGCATGTAAATAACAGCTAGCCTACCGAAACTCATTTGTTGTGTCGCTAACTACGACCACTAGCTACACGAATGCATTAGGCCTATACAACTGTACACACCTTGTACTATACTACAGATCTTTGGAATGACAACTTTAGAACGATCGAAACGTCATTTCGACACGGTCTGTAGTGTTAGCGGACGATTGACACCGTACATACACGCGTTCGTCATGCAGTCAAGTGGTTTCTTCTTTCAAGCAGACAAAGCTAACGAATATTCAAGTGCCGTGAATCTTTCTCTCAATACTCCCCGTTTGAATACGTCGACCAAGCTGCGGTTGTTGACGATGCCAACAGTTAATTGGAATAGCCGTATCTGACGAAAGCCAAGTCCGGTTAATCGTTCCATTTACGGTCAACAGGTAACGTGAATGTAGAGGTCCGTACACTCTGCCCGTGTTCAGTTCACGGACCGTAAACACGGGTATGAGTGGCCTAACTAGCCATCGGCTAGCCGGGGGGCCGAGGGGCCCAAAACTGTAAAGGGGGCCCAAAGTGGCCCGAATTATGTATCAAGACTGTTATTAGACTGTAGCAAATGTTTGCCGGGGGCCCAAAAATTATAGTTACGCCACTGACGGGTGTCCAAAAATGACACTCGTGTTCACGGCCCGCGTTCACTGCCATAACAGGAAATGCGGAAAGACCACTCATGAACATGGCCCGTGTACACTGTCGCGCAATGTATCAATGCACCTGTATAAGGTCTGAGTTTTACTTCACTCGTCGGTAGGCCGCTATTATTCTGTTACTGTCTCTGCGTATGTGACATGTCGTGCAGGGCCTACTAATGTGACATCAGAGCCAGCAGTTCAAGCAATTCCGTCGACTGTTTCAAGAACCAGCTTGAGAAATCAGGAAACAACCAGATGGATTATTATGGACAAGTAGTCCGCTAAGTCCATTGGCTGCTGACTGGAAGATCTGGACTGGGCGATCGTGGCGACACACATGGGTTCAACCGAGGTCCAGCCGGACCAGGTGTGATGGCAGCGAGTGAAACGCGGCGCAGCCAGCGCCGTACTGCGAGATCAACAGAACACGCACGTCGACGCAGTTCGATAAGCGAACAGCTGCGTGTTAACTTGATACGACCAGCGTCGTACGTAGGGCCGGTTCTGAAAGGCCGAAGCAGACTCGTACAGACATGAGGAATCTCGACATTAGGACTGGCGAAAAGCAAGGATCGATTTATGCTTTCGCAGACCGCCCTGGTGCACTGCAGAACAGGACGACGGATGCTTGTGCAGGGACGTAGTCGGGCACGTTCGTAGGTCGAAATTCGCGGGGACTGGAGGACAACATTTTCACCACGACTTACGGGCGAAATCACAGCAATCGGGGAGAATACCGACGACATCAGAACTTTCTTTTCTAGTCGGATTTGTGAAAATCTCGCATGCCGTACGGGGTCACACAGTGTTACTGCCACCTGGCAGAGGTGACATCCCCGCCTTTACCCCAGCAAAGCCTTAGTCGAGTTAACGACTCTGGAAGGATGCAAGGCAAAGTTGATCTTGTTGGCTGGTTACACCCCGACATGGTATA
>Ga0126332_10000929_pt1 | contig 10129 bp, 5 predicted proteins | sample InaspJWI42metaG_FD_94482 | JGI IMG/M metagenome (GOLD analysis project Ga0126332, IMG submission 94482) | Marine gutless worms symbiont microbial communities from Oahu, Hawaii - Inanidrilus sp. 2 OAHU.JWI-42 metaG | ecosystem: Host-associated > Annelida > Digestive system > Unclassified | place...
AACAATTGGGTGTCATCGGCGTATTGCTGTTGATCAATACTGTAAAGGTGGGCGATGCCTGCGATGGGAGAGACGTAGGCAGTGAAGAGTAACGGTCCCAGAACGGAACCCTGTGGAACGCCGATGGTGCATGTGACGGATGAGGAGCAGTGACGTCCAATACGAACAGAGGAAGTGCGATTGGTGAGGTAGGACTGAAACCAAGAAAGAGTGGTGTCAGATATTCCGAAACTGGTGTTTAGGCGAGAGAGGAGGATTTGGTGGTCAATGGTGTCAAACGCTGCACTGAGTTCGAGGGAAATGACGATGGTGGATTTGCCAGAGTCAGAGGAGAGGAGAATACTGTCTAAAATGTGGAATGGTGGCGGCGATATTCTGACTGGTACTAGTTGAAGCTCGGTGACGATGTAATGCCAGAACGTGACGGAACGGCGTTTGCGCAACCTGTATTTGGCGTTCCACCACCTGAAATTGCCGTTCCACCACCTAAAGTTGTCGTTCCACCACCTGGCGATGCCGTTCCGTCACCAATGAGCAGCTTTAATCTCACTGCCTATGTTAAATCATGGCTTGCTGCCGGTCGCCATGCAGCAACAGACATGGGCAAGACTTAGAAAGAGAAAGAGGTTACAGAGCTGGACCCGGGCAAGTTGCAATTAGGAAAATAATGTAGGGGTTCTAATTTACAGTCTTTTTGTTCCAATTGTTGGAAAATGTAGATTGTAGAAATAATAATGAACTTTACTTGTGGCAATGGTGCACATTTGCAGTTGAATTTTGAATTATGTTAAATATTACAGGTCATTGCAATATGGCTTAGTCTTGATGGTCCACATTGTATTTTTTGGTCAGTTAATTTTCAGGAAATCATTGTTACCACCAGAGGTTAGATTTTAAAAAGCTAAAATGCACCGAATTCGATTTTGGCTCGGGCTCCGCCCCAGACCCCGCTGGAGCTTACGGCGCTCCCCCAGACCACCTAGCTGGATTTAAGCGGGTCTACTTCTGACGGGAGGGGGAGGGAAGGGAAGGGAAAAGGAGGGGAAGGGGCGCGGAAAGAAAGGAAAGGTAGGAGATGTAGAGTTCCACCACTTGCTTTTGAGTAATTTAACCACTGATTCAGGCCCGTAGCAAGGGGGTCTTGGGAGTTCTGAAGACCCGCCCAACGCCGAAAGTTGTTAATTCTGGATTGCATCATAGCGTTTACTGTTTTCTCTTTCCTCCGGCGAACATCTGAAGGTCATTCTCTGTGAACTTTCGGTTGCCTCAATGGATCAGAACCTACCCATTGGGCAAACCCATTTTTCTCAACAAGCGGTAGGCTGTGATTCTGTGAACGGCGTTAATTTTCAACAAACGTTGCAACGAGAGGCGTTCTGACACGCTTAGAAAGCAGTAAGATCGTTTTCGCGACCCCGCTGGGACAGCTTATGACGCTCCTGCAGACCCCGTAGTCGGCTGGGGTGAAGGATACCCCTCCCCATTTCCCACACCCTTGACGCCTTCGGCGTGTCGTTCTCAGCGCCTTCGGCGCTTCGCATCTCAGCGCCTTCGACGCCTCGATCCAGAACCCCCAAGCTGATAGGCCGGCTATGGGCCTGCAGTTTAATATTTGTTAATAATAAGCTCACATTCATCTATAGCTGCCTATTAACGTAACAACAATTAACGGTTTCTGTCCGTAATACACAAGTTATTTTGTTTATCTGGCGAGTTCAGCATCTTTGAGGACAAAAGTGTAAGGCGAATAGGGCGTATAATCAACCATTTTGCCTGTAACTTCGCCAAATGTTCGCCGATTTTAATTTTTTTCACTAGCAAATTGACTGATAAATTTGTAATGACGTAACCCATCCAATGTTAAATGCTTAGCTATACTAGCCTGTGATTATTTGTGATTAATCACAATACATATTTCAGATTGCGGCCAGTTTACTGACATTCATATTTCACAAGGTAGTGTGGCGACATATTTAGGGTGGGTGGAATATTTAAAGAAGAATTTGTAGTGAAAGAAGTCTGAAAATCGGTTAACATTTGGGAAAGTTATGGGCATGAGTTTAGTGTCTTGTTTTTCTGGTGTCTGTCGAACAAATCCGGCGCGGCCAGCATCGACACCAATTTCTCCACCGCCGCGTTGTACAAGGTGGCCTAAAAACGGCAACAAAATTTAAAATGTCTGAATTTAGGCCTGTTTGAAACGGTGTTTCATGATAGACTCGTCTGCATCTTTATTTTCGTCACTTTATTAACAGAAAGTGACAATATACTTAATTGGCAAAGACAACAGAGTCAGTTTTCCTTTAATGAGAACAAGACCATCGCTACACGGCTCAGGTAAAATATAAAAACGGCTTGATTAGATTTAAACTTACTTCCGGACTTTAGAATTACTCACTGACGCAGCGTGTCCATTGCTGTGACGAACCATAGGCCTAATAAGCATGACATATGGTCTTTCGATACTGTGCCCATAATTAAGTTCCAAAATACAATAAAAACAAACGCTGATGATATATTGGGCCAGTCGTCGTGGGTAATGCAGGCGATAACAGTATCAGCATTTATCGCCTTCATGAATCTGAAACACAACAGCTGTCATATGTGGTCAATGCCACACACCCATCTGTATCTGTATGGAATTGCTAGGGCACAGCCGTAAACAAAATTAACTAATTACGGGCCGACTTGCAACACACGCTAGCAAATATAGCGATTAAGAGATAGATATTGCAAATACCTGTTAAATGGAAGCCATTTATTGCAACAAGTAATCGAATAATTTCAGCAAATACAACGGAATAAAAATGCTTGTTGACGTAAGCTATTTTGATTGATATTAGGCTAGAATTAATTAAAGACGATGAAAACACAGTAAATGTTAACAGGTGTTTACCGCAGCAGACAGAAGTCTGCCAGAAATCATGCAAATTTTTTCGTCATTTTTAGATACGCGCAGTTAGATACAGTGGTCCCGGTTTTGGGGAGTCACCCAATATAATCTCTTAGTGTCAACGCAGTGGACATTGCCCGCGACGCCCGCGTGTGCATCTTATCAGTAATGGTCGATGTAGTAGGGCCTACTGTTAGCCAGCGTACAGCTGATAACGCGGTTATGGCTGCGCTACTGTGCTACGCGCAGACTTCGAACTTCTAGCTGTCCACACTCAGCAGTTAGCGAGCCCGATGGGCTGGTATGAGGCGAGTGGGCCTACTGTGGTGGGACCAGTGTGTGTACCTTGTATTGCACAGATGCACGATCGACGTTTTGCAGACGCCAAACTGCGTTTTACGGCGCGGCTTCAGCGTGCCAAAATGCGCTGCTGCGAAGATTGCCGAGATGATAAGTGTAATGGATGTTATCTCGACTCTACGAACTACTGCCAGCCGCGAGGCGGGCGGTGTTAAGGTTCGTTCACAGCAGCACATGAACTGAACTGAACTGAACTGACCTGAACAAATCGACCCGGTTACACGACGCGTTGATTGGTCGCGCGTATCAGCGTCATGGCTCTACTTCGTATTGATTGACTGCAGCGAAACTAGGACGGTTAGTGCTCGGTCAGTTCTCAACACACGTATTCCAATGCGGCGGTTTACACTGAAGTTCGCGCGAACTCCAGTCCAGTTCAGTTGAGTTCGTGTGCTGTGAACAAGCCTTCATTGTCGTTGTCGTGGTGGTGCGGGTATGCGACAGAGCAGCTAGCACTTCAGCTGGTTTCTGTATCGTGGAAAGTTGGAGAGACCTGCATTGCCAAAGAACGAACGTCCAAAGTGCTGCAGTGACTGAGCTAAGTGCACAAGGACGATGGCGTACCCATAGGCGGGCCCTGTTGTTTTTCGGTGGGAGTATCCCTATCCATTTTTTCTAATCCCCTTTTCCAGTCTATCCACATTTCCTCTCTTTCGTACCTTATCTTTTCGTTCCATTCCCTTGCACTCTGCCCTACCCTTTCTCTCCTCTCTCATGCTGTACACCAGATTCAAGTTAAACATGCAGGTATAGTGATGTAGATGGACTTGGTAGCGCTATACGCTTCTAGCTTGTTCTAAAGTTGCCAGACCGACCTTTGTGCATAATACTGCCAAAAAACTGTTTTACAAACGTAGCAGTTCGTTGGTGCATTAGAAAATTTTATAACGGGCACTTTGCACACTTGGGCCACTGCCCCTTGACCAGTTAAATCTGCCTATGCGCTCGTTTCTCGTCACTCGTGAATCAACAATGTATCGAGTTACGTTAACTCTTGTGGATTTCGTTTATATGTTTCTTTTGTAACCGCGCAAGGGTGGCTCTTAGCCGAGTTGTTAGCGTGCTGAACTCAGGCGCAGAAGGGCATGGGTTCAAATCGCAGCCGCGACGCTGTCGGGTATTAGTCTTAGGCAAACTGTTCACACCCACCGTGCCTCTGTTCACCAAGCAGCGAAACTGGTAACAGCCCTCTCAAGGGTTGCGGGGGTAACTGTGGGCCTGGCGGAAAGTAATGGCAGCCTACCGCCAGGTTTATGACTCACGTCACCTGCAGGCTGACTGCCAAGAACCAGGATCAGCTCCGGAACTCTATGCAGCAAGTCAGAATAAGACTACTGACTGCAGAATGTGTGGTTAGCGTCAGAAACTGGCCGGCTTGAGCAAGTGAGAACGCTCGGAACCTGACAGACTGCATGACAACAGTGGATCAGAGTCCACGAGGACGAAGATTAGATTTACACCAGCACCATTCGGCAGGGATGTAGCCAGAGGGCCAGATCTTGTTTTATGTACCTCATTATTTTAACCCGCCCGGTTGCTGCACAGCATTATGGCGGGCTATAATGTTCTCTTTCTGTTTCGTATTTACAAATATATTACATATCAAATCAAATCAAATTTTATTTGCTCAAAACACATCACATTTAAATGCAGCAAATGGTAAAAGCAGTCGATGAGCGTGTCTAACAAGGCTCAAAAGAGCACTTAACGATTCAGACCAATCAGGCCTATCTCAAACTCGACCGGATCGATCTTCACCAAATGTGTAGGATTAGTAGAACTATATGGCTGTAAATGATCTGAAGTTAGTTTTTCGATCCCCGAAGGAACGTAGTTGCCACGGTAACCAATTTTAGTTGGTTTTATCCACAGAACTGGGTTCTGGTAACATTAATTAACCAATTAACTAAGGCGGCTAGTGGCGCAGCCGGGCGGGTTAACACTGGGCTTTACCCCGCCACATCTATTGTAGGCTACATAGGCCTCTCGAGGCATGGCTACGCCGCTGCCGTTTGGTCCAGTCCAGCTCAGAAGGCGATCGTCAAGGACACAACGTCTGAGTACAGAACGATGCTCGTTGACCAACGACGCCCAGCATGGCTGTAGCAAACATATACAGGCGCGCCGAAACAATAGCAAATCGACTACAAATTTAAACAGCGCGGCTACCTTTGACCGCGCACGTCGCGAAGTCAAGTGTGTAGGTCTACGTGAGCGTGTATGTGTATGTGTGTATACACTGCACTTGGCACGACGACACGACGAGATACAGGACTGCAGTGACGGACGGACGAGCATCAATTACTCGGCGGTGTAGGACGAATGGACGATAGTTCGTCGTCTCGTGATGGACTTTGGCAACGTCGAGTGGCGGCCGCGCCGTCGCCTGCCTGCCGCTGCCGCTCCCTCGCGCCGCAGTCAGAACGTGGTCGGACGTCGACGAGATAAGACGACCGATGTCGCTTCGGCATCGCACCAGCCAACTCAACAGCGTGACGACAGCCGTCCGACGTAAACAGTCGCGGTCAGTATACTGGCTCTATATAGGGAACGAAAGTGTGCCGAAAACTATAAGTAAGTAAAGTAAGTAAGTTTATTAAACACACTGGCAGCTATACAGCTGAATAGATCAATGAAGTATGTTCCAATAAAAAACAATCCCTTTAATATAATAATAAATAACACAATAAATTTAGTTTTTAAAACTGCAATCAGCATTCTGGTAATTTCAAACCACAACAGTTTCCGAGTGCTGTTTGGTAAAATGGCTTCCGTATATTTTATTTGAAAAATATATTTATATTTTAGCGTTGGAAAATGCCAGCCCAGGGAACCAGCACTGTGCCAGTTGTATCGGCACACTTTCGTTCCATATATAGCCTATCGCTACACAAGCCGAGAACACGAGTGTCGCTTTGCACGCCCGTGTTTACGGCCCGTGACCACGGCTAGTGTGGAGTGTGCAGTGGTCCTGTCTGCCGCTTCCTCGGCGCCGGATCAGTGATTCGGCGACGAGAATAGGGGAAACTTAACTTGCTTGAGCGTTTGAATCTTCACGGGTCGTCTTTTCCCTCTCTCGTCTCTCTCTCTGGTATGCAATGGTGCATAAAATCTGCAATAAAAGATAGACTGGCAGTGTTCTGCGAAATGGGGAGTGCGGCGAAGTCGCAGGTGTTTTATCGTAATATGGCGTGAACAGGGTGTATTCAGTTATACCGGTCTGGGAACATGGGTTCATTGGTTAGGGGTTTAGTCACCGCCTGCACGAACCACGTACAAAAGATTTTATTATGAAAGACGCTGCAACCACGTTGTTTGAAGCTATACGATACGATACGATACGATACGAGATGCTATATTGACGTACGCTCGAAAGCCAACATGAGTTAGCTTAATCTACGAGTACAGCGAGACGCGTATCGATCGAGCATCAGTCGAGACATTAAGATGACTTCATTGTAGGCCTATACTGTAACTGCTGATTATAAAGACAGTATTCATCAAATACACTCATGCCGTGAAGGTTAGTTTCGGGCGATTCAGCCCTTGCTATGAACTCTGTACTGAATACCGAATAGCTAGTAAGTAACCGGGTATAGCAGTACGCAACCTGCCTCACCGCTACGGGAACTCAAGTGCCATATGGGATCACACAGTGTTACGTGCCACGCGGCAGAGGTGAATGGTACAAAACGATTTAGCGACCCCGGAGGGATGCAAGGCTGAGTTGGCCCAGAAGACGACTAAAAGAAGGCATGCCATCTTCACACCAGCAGTAGATTACTGACGAGCTGCTGGTAACAGTCAGCTGAATTGCGAGGCAGTTGCGAGGGTTGCATTTCACCGTGGTCACTCGATATCCGGTGAGATTCAACTCCTCCAACTGTCCCGATTTCAGTAGTCAACCACTCTACAGTGCATAACCTCCTCCGGCAAGCAAACTACTGGTCTGATAAAATATAAAGTGTTCTAATAAGAAATTTGACAGATTCCCCTAAAACTACCATATATGTGTGTGACAGAAAATTCCACTTCACATTCACTACGCTGCTACACTACCTCATAAAATTTGAAATTCAGAATATACAGTTTATGCAACGAATTGCAGTTGCATATGAATTGCATATGCAGCTATTCCGTGATCGTATAGTGAATCACTGGCTGATGAAGACCGTCCCGTTCCTCCTTGGCGCAGTGGCGCACTGCTGCAGTTCTTTCACGTCCTTGATCTGGTTCTTGTAAATGTGGTCTTGACGAATCCTCCACACCACATAGCGACCGATGTGATTCAGACCTGGACTGCTGGATGGCTACAGACAGTGCGGAATGAAGTTTTGGCGTCATTTGCTTCAACAGATCGACGGACTCCCCTGCTCGATGTGCCAAAGCCCAGTCATGCTTTGAAGTTAAGTTCTCAGACTGTCTGCGTCAAATTTCACAAGGTAGTGTAGCAACATAGTAAGTGTGAGACAGAAGTTTCTGTCGAAAATACACGGAGAGTTATCTTGGGAATCTCTAGGTGAAAGAATTGCGAAAATCGGTCTACACTCGCACAAGTAAAGGGATAGCTTTTTTACTGGAACACGGTGCACATTTTAATGTAGTACATTACATCGGTCATATTGTTGGCACTGCCTGCAGAGTATGCGGAGCAGGGTCCATGCATTATAAGCTGTAATCGTACGGAATCCGTCCGTCCATCTGCTGCAGGTTATTTTGCTGTGGACCCGGCAGGAAGGAGATATCGATCGATCGCTACAGCAGCGGCGTGCGATGCGGGCAGTGCCACGTTGTCAGCGTACGTAGTAGATGAACACAGACTTGTTTGGGTTAACTCGGAGACGGTGCAGATAAGATACGGTAGGATAGGATACAACATATTTACGTGCGCTCAAACACGGACTGTTAGCCAGTTTAATTTAGCGCACGGAACCGACAAAAACAGGAAAAGTAACGGAAAACTACAAACAAAAACGGACAGGTCTGTTCACAAAATCGGTCGCCATCTGATGCCTCTCATAACAGTAAGAAAGACGCACCAGTTCCATGCATTCTAAAGTGAAATCTTCACCAATTATTGTAATGACTAATGACTGGTTGTAAGATTGAACAACTGGGCTTCATAAAATGTTTGATTTCTTAGTCATTGAAAAATATAATTGGTACAAAGAGCAATTCCAAAGAACAACATTCACAAAACACTAATTCAATCAACTAAGCAATCAATCGATTGAACCATATTTATACAGTGCGATAACGTTGCAAGCAAATGAGAGGCTTGACCGACAGTCAAAGTAATGTAGAACAGAGATAATTAAAGACAAGCAGAACTGATGTAAAATGACACAGGTGTACTGTTAACGACTAGAACCTATGCAGCACAGCCATAAAACAAGCTTCAATGCACATCACTAGGCCTGAACACTCAATATATAAATATCCTAGATGGAATAGTCACAAGGCCATGGATTAGCAGACTTATGTGGCTTTTATAAAAATTTCAGCACACAAATCTGTTCAAAAAGTTATAAAATCAGCTGTAGATACTAATACTTCCACTAAAATACAGCAATATTTTTTTCAGAAATGTTTGATTACTTCAAAACTAAGAGCGAGAAAAAATCCATTTAATCAAAAAAGTATGTTCAAAACATGGAAAGATATGGAAATTCTCGTGATATTAATGACTACAAACAAATGTAACAGGTGGCAAATACAAACAAGGCAGCAAGAATGCTTTAGAGAAGTAAGCAAGTACTCTGACTACATGGAAATGCCGAGATGAACTCATTTTGCAGCACTGCAGGAACAACTCTAGCCACAGTATAACAACAAGATTTAGCAAGCGATCTTTTGCGACCATTGCCTTCAAATAAAACAGCAAATGGTAGACAAATGGTGTCCACCTTTCAACAGTGTTCAGAAAAAATTCATCCTGTAAATACATCAGCAATATACCAATCTACCCAGATTTCACTGAAGACCAATGACCGCTGACTAATCCAAAAAGAACTAGAAAACAGCCACTAAAGTAATTTTGTGCCTGCCATCTCAGACAAAAACGATCTTTAGCAGTGTCAGCATACATAAAAACGGTACCATTACTGATACGAACGTTAACAGCAGCAAGAAAATTTTTTTAAATGAATTTTATTTGTCATTTATACTCTCAGTCTGCTAACTGCTATAACGGGAAGAGCTTATAAAGAAGGTAAAGATCTTATATGGGCAGTAGGTTGCATTTGAGGCAGTAGCAGCAGCAGCAGCAGCATATGCTTGGCAGAGGTCACAGCTCGTGTGTCTAGTTATCTAGCCTGGTCCAGGGTACCTGCATGTCTAAACCAAAAAACTGTAAGTGGCATAACGACAGAAGAGTGCATCAGTGCACTATCTTGCAGAAGGCAGCCAACTAAAATAATAAAAGTTGCCATCATAAGCAGACTGAAATACATATATTATGCATTGAAGGATTTCATATTCCCAACAGCATACCATCACACTAGGCAACTCAGTGCCATGAAAAGTTGGTCTTCACAATAACAGCATAGGCCTATATTGTTTAAAAAATCAAAACAGCAAACAAAAATATGCTGATGTATAATAATACATACAACATAAGTGCTAGTGCTCCACAGTGTAGAGTTCATAATGACTTCAGCATGTACAAGACGGGCGGATTTAGGGAGGGGGCAAGGAAACCATGGTCCCTGAACTTGGCCCCCTAGAAAGCAAGAAAACCTTTTAGCGGCCGGGGCTCAGCCCAGACCCTGCTGGGGATCTTACAGCACTCCCCAGGACCCATAGCCGCTGGAGAGGGGGCATGGCTGCCTCCTACAGCACCCCTGCTCTCGGCCCTTTGGGTCTTGGACTTTGGCC
>Ga0126332_10000930_pt1 | contig 10122 bp, 7 predicted proteins | sample InaspJWI42metaG_FD_94482 | JGI IMG/M metagenome (GOLD analysis project Ga0126332, IMG submission 94482) | Marine gutless worms symbiont microbial communities from Oahu, Hawaii - Inanidrilus sp. 2 OAHU.JWI-42 metaG | ecosystem: Host-associated > Annelida > Digestive system > Unclassified | place...
CAGCCATGACAAACTGTTCACAGCCATTGTGCCTCTGTTCACCAGGCAGCAAAATTGGTAGTAGCCCTCTTAAGGGTTGCGGGGGTAACTGCAGGCCTGGCGGAAAGTAATGGCAGCCTACCGCCTGGTTTATGACTCACGTCACCTGCAGGCTGACTGCCAAACACCAGGATCAGCTCCAGAACCCTATGCTTGGTAATCGAGTATGGGCTACCTTTACCTTTCTTGCTTGGCCCATTACATTGCTCATGTATTGCTACAGTGAGCTGTTTGTTTGCAGATCAACTCGGAGGATGTGGCCAACTCAACGCACGACCGCTGTGTTTATCTGATGAAGACTGCTGGTGACACTCTGATACTGAAGGTGACTAAACCGGCCGGCCACATCGACACTCTACCGCAGGCTTCCACATCTGTACCAGGTGACGTGTCATTCCCAGGTGATAATCCTTTCCACGTTCTGTGCTGTTTTTTAATTTTCTCACTATTTCTGTGGTATCTGCCTTCAGTGCTGTGATGTTGTTGGTTGGGCGGCAGGAAGGGCATCCTGTAGAAAACTGAGTGGTGGGGTGCTGGCGCGGTTATCTGTCTGGAGCGAGGTGTAGACTTGCATATGGCCAAGCTGATGCCACTGCCACTCACTGAATCTTGCCTCGGTAAAATCCATATTTGTTTGCCTTTCTGGTACCAGCTCACCTGGGTAGTCCCGCACAAAGGGCCGTTGAACTGGTGTGTGTCTGTGTGTTCTCTGGTATCTTTAAAAGCTGGATTTCATGGCTTAGCAAGGTTATTTGCATTGGAGATATTCGATAGCCTACATAACGTCATATTAGCATTCCATTATAGCTACCTCTGTCTTGTGTCATTTAGTAGCTATTAACACTTTTATATGAAAGATAACTTACATGACTGCAAATGACCTCAAACTGTCCTTGACTGTAGCGCGCGCACACACACAACCATTTAATGGCCCTTTTCTGGGACTACCAGTACCTAGGTGAGCCAGTACCAGAAGAAGCAGTCACCCCCTCACACCCTTCCTGATCATCAGACATCCTTTATCTATTTCCTCCATCTACTACGATCCATAGCATCCTTCATGTTCAATATACATGCTTGGCAGTCCTTTTCCACAACCTCTGTCTGGGTCCTCTTTGGTCTGTCTCTTGGTCTGGAGCCCTCTACTTCATGCTCCATGCATTTCTTCACCAAGTCATTAACTTCTTTTGACTATAGCAATAGAAATAATAGCTTGTACGTGCACTGCGATTGTTGTAATCTGTTTTGATGGCTATTTATACTAACATTTTTCCACCCAAATGTTTACAGTAGCTAAAATAACTTTGAAGGATTACTCATAGACATTTGGCATCAGTCCTAGAATCAAAAGGGATGAGAAGGTTCGGCCGTTTTAACACAGCTCCTGTTGTGACCAACAGACACAGATACACACACACAGACCACAGAACATTGATAACAATAGGCTGCGTCTTATCCTTTGCATAGCCATGCAGCCTAGAAATAGGTAATAGTCAATGAGTGATGTACCTGTGACAGCTTTGGCTTATCAAAGATTATTATGCTATATTTTATATTGCTGTGTTTATACAGCCGTGCAGTCATCGCCAGCACCAAGTGTTAACTCACATGGCCGATCATCCGTTGATGGACATGCACCATCAGGTAGTTTCTTTTTGATGATTCAGAGATTGAGGTTTTTAAAACTAATTTACACATTTGTGGTCGCCGTGAGGTTGATATCCATGCTTTGATGAGTTCTTATGGTTGTCTGTCTGGAACGAGGTGCAGACTTGCATATGGCCCAGCTGATGCCACTGCCACTCATTGTCTCTTGCTTCAGTAAAATCTAAATTGGTTTTTACCTTCTACCTGGGTAGTCCCGGAAAAAGGGCCGTTAGCGGGTGTATATATGTATGTATGTCATTACTGACTGAATATGCCATGGAAAAATGGTTTCATTTCCCACCTCACATCAGTGGAGGTTGCGTGGATACTGTTTTTTGCCATGCAGTGCAGTTTGTGTTATTATACTGGCTGCATCTACCAGTTAGCGTAAAGCATCGGTCTTGTGACTATCTGTCTGTCTTACTGAGCATGTACTCGTAGTGACTCACCAGGGGCACCGACACGGCAAACGTGCACATCGACGTGTCAGCCTGATTGCCGAGACATTTGTTGTTGTTGTGTGCAGAAAACTCTTCTGAAGTGCCGAACGGTTTGGACAAGAGAAGCCAGCACATTCAGCAGACCACTGAGATAGCAGAGGTCCATGCACCACCCGCGTTCTCTAATGGTCCTGTTGACACAGCAGCTAACAGCATCTCGCCAGACAATGATGACACCAATGATGCTGTAACTCATAGCAGCCAAGGTCTCAGCAATGGCGATGTGACTGGGAAAAATACACCGGATCCCCCAGAACTTGAGCGGGACTATGATGACGACAGCGGATTTCCGTCTCCGCCTGTGTTTGCAGTGAATGGTAGTGCAGCTGTGACTGATGGGCCACTGTCAGACAATGCTGCCGACAGCGATGCTATTCAGGCTGTTATCGATTCCGATGTAGTCCCTGCTGAAACAGCGGCGTCACCCGTTACTGTTCTGGCAGCTTCAGAAGTGTTAGATGTCGCCACGCTGGTTCCACCAACTTCCTCCAGTGTCTCCTCTTCATCGGCTGCCCCACCACCGCCTCCCGCCCCTCCATTACCTTCGTTCTTCAACACCTCGGTTCTGCCGACTCCGAAGCCGGCAGCAAGCAGTCAGCCGCAGCGGTCGGCCACCAAGCTTGCTGGGCCGCCATCTGCCTCTGTGCCACCACAAGTCCAGGCGGACCTCCTGGCTGCCGTCGCTCGCCGGCGGACCCTGGTCGACAGCACCGATGCCGAGCAGCTGGCGAAGAACATCGAGAGTCGGGTCCAGCGCAACTCGAAGCTGCAGACGGTGTACCGCGCCGGCAGTCGTTCTTCAGAACTGCATGCATCTCCCGTCTCACCGACCACCGGTCTACTTGCACCGGCCGGTGAGGATGACCGGCCGAAAGTTGCTGCTGAAAATGGCAAGTGTTTGTTAATTTTAGATAATTATGATGCAGTACTATGGGAGATGTAAGTTTCTGTTTCTACACTGCTCCCTCCTTACAATCCAGTAAGTAAGTAAGTAAGTAAGTAAGGGTATTTGTATAGCACACAATAATCAAGGGTCACAATACACTGCGATTTCTAGGCCCTAAATCAGTGTGTTTTCCGATGTTGCCTAAACTGTCTGTAGCTGGTGATCTGTCTTATAGTAGTTTCCACACACGCGGTCCCACGACAGCAAAACTTCTGTTGCCCAGATGTGTCTAATATGCACGAAGGACTGAGAGTAATCTGCCCCACTGGAATTGTAGCAGAAAATAACAGATAGGCATGCATGAGAAGATGCAATTTCTGGGATTCATGTTTCCCCAGATAGTGCAGTGACATGGGAAAATAAACCACTTCTTGATATCTTACTTTTTTAGCAACATTTCTGCCAGAAATTATCAAAATCGTTTGATGTACATCAGAGTTATAGTATGTTGAGTCAGTTTCGTTTTTCGTTTCTTGTCACAGGCAACAGCGCGGTTGATTTTATTGCGGATGCGAGGAAGATTCAACAAGAATACATCAACCGGTCTTCCTCTAGCAACGAACTGCCGGAACCGAAACCCACAGCCACAGTAGTGAGCATTCCGGCGTCGCATCCAAGCAGTGCTACTGCCAACACAAACCCGCACGCAGCTGCTGCAGCATACAGTCGACCTGCTGGTGCTGTTGTCGTGAAAATACCGCCTGCTACCAATGCCGTTCCTACGACCGTGAAGATACCTCCGCCTTCTCCCGGTGCCAGCGGACCGTCCATGGAACCAGTGGTTCCAGTGATCGCTCCTCCGTCGCCGTTCGCCGGTGACTCTTTCTCGCCGCAAGCGTCTCCAGTTTCTTCCACACTCCGGAGTGTCATCACCAGACCGCAGTCCACTTCCATCGTGTTCCATGCTTCACCACGCACTACCAAAGATTCCAGCCAACCACGAGTGGGTCCAGTCAGAACCGACAGCGGCTCATCAAAAGTATACATTGCTCGCAGGACTGACTAGAATACAAACTGCCCTAAGTCGACTATCGAGCTGAGACCAACGTGTTAATGTCGTTGCTAACAACCGTGGAGATACCTGCGATTCGTCGTCTATATGACCGACACATGGCGCGTTAAACGCTGCATAATAATAATAATAATAACTCTAACCCTGCCCTTGACCTGTGACCTCAGCTGGCAAGCTATGGTCATGCCCCATATGCAGGCAAAAAAATCAAGGTCAGCGGTTCAAGAGTAAGAGTGAAAACAAACTCATGGATGGACATACATGACCAGTCGCATTACTGACTCTTCTGGTGCGGTTGGTAACGAGTACGAGAGATCAAGTTTCTGGACAACATCGATCTATGTGACTGCAGACCCAGTCTTGATTTGCTATATATCTTACGATTTATCGTAAGGTTTCTTAAGTTTATCATAAGATCAACTTATGACAGTGATTTGCGATGAGTGAAGATTTCTCTTGTGAACATCATAAGCTAATTTAAAACAAAAACAACGACAAAGTTTTTGAGTTTTTGTCTGAATATCTTACAACAGCTACATGTAGTTGTCGATCGTAAGAGTTTCAAAAGTTTTATCGTAAATTTTTCTTAACAGTAGTCAAAATGTGTAAGGTAGATGTCTGTCATAAGTTGATCGTAACTTTGGCATTATCGTAAGATATTTGTCGTAAGATATTTTGTAAATTGGGCCCCTGGATTTGCTGGCTGTGGTGTTATGATCCAGTGCATTGCTCGTTAGAGGAGCATGACTGTACATTATCAGGTGTCATATCACACCTTTGTGTCACACGAAACTGTGAAAGTTTATTGCACCGCGTTGGACTGTTTACTAACTTGAGCTCCTGAAACTTACGTGTGACATCGCTGGATGACAGGAGTTGTTATTGGCTTGTGCCGATCCAGCTGTAGAACTTGTTGTGCTTGCCTTGTGTTGTTGATCAAACGTTCATCTTGTATCCTGCTCTGTTTCTAGTTGATGATGCACTACACATCTCATGCACTTATGTCCTATTGTATATAAAATAAAGTAGCTACTTTTACCTGTCAGGTTCTCACCTTAAATCACCGGCTGTATCTCACTCATCTGCTCGCTCCTTACACTCCAGTCATTGGTAGTCGAGGCTTCAGTTATGCAGCACCTTCAGTATGGAATAAACCGCCTCTCGAAATTCGCAGCAGTTCGTCGTTTGCCTCTTTTAAGAGGAACCTTAATACATGTTATTTTCCCCCTGCCTTCTCTTAGACCCGCCTCGCCATCTTTACCCGTAGCAACTGCCCATGCCTCAGATTTGGCCTGACCATGCATGCAATATACAGATGATTTTATTGTATTATGTTGTCTTGTGCATCGTGACTGTCGCCGTAACTGTAAGCCAGTACATATGTGCTTATTGTTGTAAGCAGAATGGCAGTACCGATAATGCTGTGTCTTAAAAGTAGGCCCTATTTATTGCTTTTCGTTTGATGGAACTTTTTCTTCCATTTTGCATTTGGTTCATACAAAATCATTCAGTTGAATTGTTTCATACTGCACCTCATGTACAGTAGTGATTGATATTTTATTCCGAGTTGGCAAGTTTCTTTTGTATTTAATGTTATTCGTGGAACACATTACTTTTTTAGTTTTGGTTTGATAATGCAGTTTATGTATCATGTTGAGAGAAAGTCATTGGCATTTTCAGCAGCTGAGCTGATGCAGATGTTGATAGGTACGGAGACGGTGTAAGTAACAATTTTGAAGAGAACTCCAGCATCTTATCCGTAATCTGAATGCGCTTGTTGCTCTCAGCAAGGGCATGCGGGCAGTGAAACTTTGCATGAACAAAATCCTCCAGTTCTTAACTGGAGATGCCAACTAACGCAGGTTGACCTGTATAATGGCCGTAAAATGGTGGTGGTTGTTGCAGATTTGCAGTTTGGGATGCCTAGGACTTACTGCTGGGGGCCCATGCACTCCGTTCAATAAAACCAGATAATTTCTGCTGCAGAGTGTTTTAAAGTAATGAAAAATACCAGTTCCAGTGGTAATGGTGATGACATTATGGCTAACTCTCATTATGTAGTAAAAGCAGTCTGAACTGTCTGATAGATATTAGCTGTTACCACTTCACATTTTTATTATTGGAAATTTGAGTATCGTTAAATGTGTTTTAAAATTAGTTGGTTTTCTGCAATTTCTGTCGTTTTTACCGAAATCTGCATTAAAATTAGCATTTTGGGGCTGAAGGGAAATAATTAGGGTGTAGGCTGCAATGCAGTGGTGAGAAATATGGCACTGCTTCTGACAGATGGACATGTAAACCTCAGGCATGTGTTGTGACGATGGAAGTTTTCTGCGATTTTGTGTTCCTTGATCAGAATCCCATCACAAAATAGTTGTCACGGTGTGTGGTAATTTGCAAAACAACACTGTGTGACTGTGTATGTAGTCTGTCATTACTGACTTACTTTTGTTAAATCTGTGGCAATTGTTGTACAGTGAGTAGCACAAATTTCTAAAGAGTACTTTGGTTTTAGGCATTAACTTATATTTCATGTATTCGGTATTACTGAGGCTTTAGTTCAGCAGCTGTGAGTGTACAAAACTGCTGACAATAGATTTCAATTTTAGACCATAATTGATTTATGGAATATGATTTGGTTTTACAATTTGTGCCTCTGCTCATCCAGTAAATGGGATGGAGGCATTATGTTTTCGCGTTGTCCATCCATCTGTGCGTGTGTGTGTGCGACTGTGCGTCTGTGCATGTGTGTGTCCGGGCAGAGACATTCGCTGACTGCCTTGCTATCGACTTTTAAGTTGGTTTCAGTACTGTCTTCAGTTACATTTTCTACTAATAGGTTATCATAAACTGGATCAGGTATGATGGCGTTGACTCCAGGCACATAAGAAACTTACATACAGTTTCTTAAAGTCTGGTTTAACTGCTCTTAGCTGAGTCTTCTTGGTGTTGATTTCTTACCAGGAAACAGCTGTATCGGATTATCACGTGTCATAGTTTTTCATCGATTGTTGTTGACTGCTCCGTACCAATTGTCGCTGGAGCCCAGAGGCTGCAGTCTTCATTTACTTATCATATCAGGGAGCCATTTGTTCACTTACAGTCGTTGTGTTGGCCACGGTAATGTTCGGAAGTCTGAGAGTTTTTGTGATTATGCATCACATAACGGGTGCTGTCTTCGTGGTATTATGGTAGTGTAAATCTGACACTTGTTACAACGTACACTTCTGACTTCCTCAGTGATTATTGTAGCATACTACTTACACCTGTAGTGAAGATTAATGCACACCGTGTAGTGCAGTTGCTATTTTTTATTGCACATCTATTAGACTGTTTGAATTTTGTGTGTAAATTCTGTGTTAAGTTTTGTACGTGTGATGTGATAATGTTATGTGATATATATTGTACTTTAATTTCACTTGATAACATGCGTCGTCGTTGTTATAGTGGTCGTTCATTAACTGGTGCAGGTAGCATATTGTTCACTGTTTAATTTGGTGATTATTGTGCCCCTGTCAGTAGGGGGTCTTATGCAATACTGCGGTTCTCTGTCGGTCTGTCTGTCCTTCCCATTCCTTGTCTATAATGGCGCCTTTTGGGCTATGGTTACTATAAAACATTAACAGGAAACCTTATGCTGGGAGTCAAACCCACTGGTCACCGTGGCGCTATGGCCACCAGAAGTAGTCTAGATGGACATAACCTAAAGATTCCTAGCAGTTTTTTGTTTATAATGTGTAATTTAAGTTTGTGATTTTTTTCTCTCTTTTCCTGTAATACGCATAACCTCATCGTGTCATCATGTATGCGATATCATATATGGTGTTGGCATGGCTAAAAATGCTCCAGACACTAGTTAAAACATCAGCGGAAACTGGAACTGGAACTGGAAATGACGGTGGTGATGAAGAACAGTTGTAGAACATGTGCATAAAGTTGTCAAAAAACCAGCTGGAGAGCAGTATAAGCAAACGTGTGGGTTAAAAACATGGATCTGTCGAACTCAGTGATGATGGCGACAGAACGTAATATATATTACAACATTTGTAACTACCTAAATATGGGACATCATTTTGCTGCCATTATGATACCTTGTTTGTTCTGTTACACAAGTCATCCAGAAGAAAGAGGGACATCTCGATGATAAGAGGAAAGATCATCCAAACTGTTTATTTGCCGCCATTGTACACAATGATGTGCATACACATGTATGAGCATTTCTTACAGGCAACTGTTGGTTTAGTTTTCAATGTAGCTTTTTGTTTGTTATGCTGCTTTAGCTGGGGCTTCTTTTGTGTTATGGTTAGCATTTTGTGTTTTTTTCCTTTCTTGGTCATTCTGAGTCCAGTTTCCAGTTATCAGTAACTCTGCTGTCAGTTGCTTGCAAAGTCTCATCTCATAAGTGAATTTCTCTACTGTGAGAGGTACACATAGTTCGGCTTACAGGCTCACTTACAGACAAGGTCCGAAGATATGCATACGCTAAAATAGAATACATTAAAATACGTGCTCATTTTTTAAAAAAAGAATGTGCGTATGATGTGTGATTCAAACACAGAAAGTTTGTGTATTCTTCAGTTAATTTCCCATCACTGACGTGAACTTTTATTACACTGTGTATTGGCTGAAATTATATATGCAAAGCATAGGTTTGACAAAATATTACATAGAAAGCAGCAATATTGGCAGACATAATGTATTCTATTGTTGTTTATGTATGCTAAAATAGAGTACGTTAAGAAACGTTACGTATTTTTCAAAAAATGGAATATGTGGGATATGTATCCTTGAACTTTGCTTACAGATAACTGACTGTTGGTTTATATTAGCTTTTTCGTGGGATTTTGTGTCTATTCTTCACTAAGGCCAGTTTGCTTCCATTTATGTGCTCGTGTCGCTGCCATTATTGTAGCAGTAGCAGTTTATGTACCACAGTTGTGATTGTAACTTCATTATTGGTTTTGTCACAGAAGAAGCCCTGTTCAGGTGAATGACGTGAACGTTACCGGCCTAGTTGAGCTTTACAATGTACATTTAACTGGAGTTCGTTTATCGAGTGTCTATTCTAGGTTTATCGTAATTTATTGATTATTATTTTTGTACATGCAGCGCTAATGCACAAGAAGGTTGTATTTGATTGTTTCTCCACATGATGCATATCAATGATAATTTAATTTCAGTGTAGTATACAAATTTATTTTCATGGTATTTCTAGTCACCGTAAAATGTTATATTGTTTGTGACTAATCTAGTGTTGATTGTTCTGTAATGCCACTGTAATGTGATGTGTGCATTGACGTGATTAGGCCTAAAATATACTGCATCAAATATCACTATCTTACATTTCTGTTGAAAATCTATTTACATATTTATTTTTATGAAAGATTTGAGATTTGACCTTGAAAGAAAAACGGGGATTTGAGATTTGGCTATGAGATTTAAATCCATTTTTTGAAGGATTTGAGATTTGAGTTAAATATTTGATTGGAGATTTGCCCGTCACTGGTGATGTGAAAACGCTGTTAATATGCTAACATGGGCAGTAGGGGTGTCACACAACTACAATATTATAGTCATTTAATGAACTTAATTGAGGGGCTGTGGTCAATTAATCGTCCACTTAAACTTACTAAAATGATTTCACAGTGAACCAAGTATATCTGTGTTGTCACATAAAGATTATGTCAGTGCATGACACACTGTGCACATATAACAGGCACCATAAATTATGAGTTCCCTACTTAAGCATAGTAGTAACCATGGATCTTGTCTCATTTGGTTTCAAGCAATTGACTAGGCAGTTTTAGTGGATTGACTTACCGGTAAGTCACTGATGCCTTCAGTGCTTTGACGCTGTTGGTTGGGCAGCAGGAAGGGCATCCGGCCTGTAAAAAACTGAGTGGTGGGGTGCTGGCATGGTTATCTGTCTGGAGCTAGGTGCAGACTTGCATATGGCCCAGCTGATGCCACTGCCACTC